>OLRR01001094.1_pt1 | contig 18309 bp, 16 predicted proteins | sample 1671941 | NCBI WGS metagenome assembly OLRR01 (sample SAMEA3136628, study PRJEB25190) | human gut metagenome
GAGATATTGTTCTGTCCACAGATGTTCTGCATCATGATATGGATGCAACAGGATTTGGGTATGAACCGGCTGAGATTCCACTGATGGGTAAGAAGACTTTTGAGGCCGATGCTTCACTGCGCAGTCTGATCGCAGAAACATGTCGTGAAGTGAATCCTGAAATTGGTGTATTTGAAGGTCGTGTTGTAAGTGGTGACCAGTTTATTTCCGATGGCGATGTGAAGGACAGACTGGTCAGAATGTTTGCACCATACTGCACAGAGATGGAAGGCGCAGCGATTGCTCAGGCAGCATGGCTGAACCAGATCCCTTTTGTTATTATCAGAGCAATTTCAGATAAAGCTGATGGAAGTGCACATATGGATTATTCCGAGTTTGAAGCCAAAGCAATCGAACATACCGTGAGACTGGTGGAAGCTGCCGCTGCAAAGCTTGCATAGGTATTATTCCAGCTTCAATAATTCAGTCACGATCTGACGAAGTATTAGGCTTATGGACAGCAATGTCGGGAAGACGACAGGAAAAAGAAAGATTCCGTCAGGTTATGTTGATGAATTGCAAGTGGCAAAGGGCACAATATTGATTATAATTAAGTGCAAATAAAATGAAGGGGGCACTTAATTATGAAAGAATGGATCGTTTTACAGGGATGGCCATTGTATCTTATGCTTGGGATGACGGGATTAGGTCTGTTGGGAAGCATATTGAGCCGTATATTTTATGGAAGGCTTGCAAGAGAGGCACAGTTGTGTGGAACATCGGATTATCCGATGCTGCATTATATAAGGCAGAAGTACAGCAGTTATTATAAGCTGGGTATGCGTCCGGGCAATGCGGAGGCACTTGTAAAAAGATATCTTGCATTACATAGGGTTGGACCGTTGGCATTGTACAGCTGGAATGAAGCAGGGAACTTTATGATGGGTGCCGTTATGCTGACGGGACTTATCCGCGGTATTTACAGATTTCAGACGACCATGCAGACGGGGCCTGCATTGATGGATATTGGCATAGGACTGGTTCTGGCATTGGGATTGCGGTTGACCGGGAAGATTTTTAGTGTTGAACGTCTGCAGGTGATCACGCTGAATGCGATTTGTGATTATCTGGAGAATTATTTGAAGAGCAAGCTGGACGGAGAATATGGTTATGGTCCACAGACAGAAACACCGGATCATTATGCCCGGGCTTTGAAAGAAACAGCAGCATCCCGAACAAAGCCGGGACTGCGTCCGACAACTGTTCGACGGATGCCGGCTGAACGTTCGGAAACGGTCGACAGTACAGTGGATGCGAAGATTGTGGAAGATGTGCTGAAGGAGTTCCTGTGCTGAAAATATAGTCCGAATTATTGATAAATAGTATCTGATTTGGTATGATTAAATAGAATTAATTAAAGATAAAATTGGAGGAAGAAAAATGGCAAATAAGGTTACATTTGATTATTCAAAGACTGCCGAATATATTAGTGAGGGCGAGATAACAGCCATGAAGCGTATTGCGGAGGATGCGAAGAAGCTTCTTCTGAGCCGTGAAGGCGAAGGCAATGATTTCCTTGGATGGATCGATCTTCCGGTGGATTATGATAAGGAAGAATTTGCACGTATTCAGAAAGCGGCGGCAAAGATACAGAGCGATTCAGATGTCCTGCTTGTTATCGGTATTGGTGGTTCATATCTTGGAGCCAGAGCAGCCAATGAATTCCTGGGACACAATTTTTATAATATCATTCCAAAGTCAATGAGGAAGACACCTGAGATTTATTACTGCGGTAATAATTTAAGCAGTGCGTATATTAAGGGATTGATGGATGTTATTGGAGACAGAGATTTTTCTATCAATATGATTTCCAAATCCGGAACTACAACAGAACCTGCAGTTGCTTTTAGAGTTTTCAAGAAGATGCTTGAAGAGAAATACGGCAAAGAAGAAGCTGCGAAGAGGATTTATTGCACAACAGATAAAGCAAGAGGCGCACTTAAGAGCCTGGCAACAGAAGAGGGATATGAGTCATTTATCGTGCCTGATGATGTAGGTGGTCGTTTTTCTGTTCTTACTGCGGTTGGTCTGCTTCCGATTGCAGTCAGCGGTGCAGATATTGAACAGCTGATGGACGGCGCTGCATCCATGCGAAAAGTCTGCCTTGAGAATGCCTTTGAAGAAAATGATGCACTGCAGTATGCAGCAGTCAGAAACATCCTTTTAAGGAAAGGCAAGAGTATTGAGATCACAGCAAGCTATGAACCTTCCGTCCAGTATATCGGAGAATGGTGGAAACAGTTATATGGTGAAAGTGAAGGTAAGGATAAGAAGGGAATCTTCCCTGCCTCAGTTACATTGACAGCGGATCTGCATTCCATGGGACAGTTTATTCAGGATGGTTCTCGTCTGATGTTTGAGACAGTACTTTCAGTAGAAGATCCGGGAGCAGAGATTATTCTTGAAAAAGAGGATGTCGATCTGGATGGATTGAACTATCTGGCTGGCAAGTCTGTAGATTTCATTAATAAGAGCGCGATGAACGGTACAATTCTGGCACATACAGATGGACAGGTACCGAATCTGATGGTGAAGATACCGGCGCAGAATGAATTTTATCTTGGTGAGTTATTCTACTTCTATGAATTTGCCTGCGGTGTCAGCGGTTACATACTGGGTGTGAATCCATTTAACCAGCCTGGTGTTGAAAGCTACAAGAAGAATATGTTTGCATTGCTTGGTAAGCCGGGTTATGAAGACATGACAGAAGCTTTATTAAAGAGATTATAAATCATTTTTAAGAGGGCGCAGGGAATGATTTCTCTGTGCTCTTTTCGTGAAGAAGAGAGATTCTCTGACAGCAAAGAAAGTCGGATATTCAATGGAATCAGAGAATATATATGGGTGTGAAATGCAGGAGGACAGAATGAAGAAACTGATAAAAAACGGAACCATTGTATTGGAAGATAAGGTTATACAAGGGGATTTACTGATAGAGGATGAAGTGATCGCTGAAATCGGACAGAATTTAGATGCGGAGGGCGGACAGATCATCGACGCGACCGGGCTGGTTGTATTGCCTGGCGGTATTGATGTGCATACACACTTCAATATTGATGTTGGTGTAAGAGCTGTAGATGATTTCAGTACGGGAACGATAGCGGCAGCTTTCGGCGGTACGACGACAATCGTTGACCATATGGGATTCGGTCCGAAAGGATGCAATCTGCATCATCAGCTGGGGGTTTATAAGGGGTATACGAATGGCAAGTGTGTAACAGACTATGGCATTCATGGTGTTTTCCAGGATATTAATGAGGATATTCTGAAAGAAACGGAAGTGATGATGGCAGATGGTGTATCAAGCTTCAAAATGTATCTGACTTATGACTACAAACTGGAAGATGCAGATACCCTCAAGGTGTTGAAGAAACTTAAAGATATTGGCGGCATTACAACCGTACACTGTGAAAATGATGCGATTATTCACTATCTGAGAGATAAGTTTGTTGCTGAAGGAAAAACGGAGGCAAAATATCACCCACAGTCCAGACCGCCATATTGTGAGGCAGAGGCTGTGGACAGAATGATCGCACTGGCAAAAGCAGCAGGAAAGGCTCCGCTGTATATTGTACATGTTTCGGCAAAGGAGAGTGTTAACCTGATCAGGGAGGCAAGAAAAGCAGGAGATACGGTCTTTGGAGAGACTTGTCCGCAGTATCTTGTATTAGATGAAAGTCGTTATGATGATCCGGTGGAAGGATTAAAGTTTATTTTGAGCCCGCCGCTCCGGGCTAAGGAGCATCAGGAAGCTATCTGGCAGGGAATCAAAGATGGGACGTTGCAGGTGATTGCAACAGACCACTGCAGCTTCGATTTCCATGGAGATAAACAAAACGGCAAAGATGATTTCACAAAATGCCCGAATGGTGCGCCGGGAGTAGAGACACGAATGCCAATTGTTTTCTCGGAAGGTGTATCGAAAGGCCGATTGAGTTTGAATGAATTTGCAGCAGTGACAAGTACGAATCCGGCCAAAATTTTTGGTATGTACCCAAAGAAAGGTGTTCTGGCGCCAGGCAGTGATGCAGATATTGTGCTGATGAATCCGGATATGGAAGTAACGATTACGAAGAATATTTTGCATGAGAATGTAGATTATACACCGTATGAAGGCATTCAGGTTAAAGGATGGCCGGTGATGACAATGGTTCGGGGGCAGGCAGTGGTAGAAAATGAAAGACTGCAGGTTCCGCTGGGATTTGGACGCTACATTAACAGAAAACCTGTTAAATATACGGAATTATTAAAGTGAACGGCCAATCGTGCAGACGGCATTCCAGATAGAAGCATGAATGGTATATGGTAAGTGCAGCAATGGAGATATGAAAATGGCAGAAAAAAAGGAAAAAATAATTTATATAAGTGGACATAGAAATCCGGATACAGATTCCATCTGTTCAGCCATGGCATTAGCAGATCTCAAGAACAAGATTTCAGCCAGACAGGTGGCAGATGAGCATGCAGATAGAGTTGTGTATAAAGCTGTTCGGGCGGGTCATTTGAATCAGGAAACCCGATATGTGATGAAGGCATTTGATGTGACGGCTCCAACCTATATGAGAGATGCCAGAACACAGATTAAAGATATATTTGATGATAAAACACAGAGTGTCAGCGGCAATATTTCCCTGAGACAGGCATGGAAGACAATGCGTGCAGTCAAAAAAGCGACCCTTGCAATTACAGACAGCAAGGGACACCTGGAAGGTCTGATTTCAACGGGAGACATAGCAAAGTCCTATATGGCTGTTTTTGATAACTGCATTCTGGCACAGGCGCATACACCTTATGTGAATATCATTGATACAGTTGAGGGCGAATTGCTGGCCGGTGATGCAAAACAATGTGTAACTTCAGGAAAGGTTGTTATTTCAACGGCCAATACAGAGATTATTAAGGACCATATTGATGCCGGTGATGTCGTTATTCTGGGAAATCGGTATGAGGCACAGCTGTGTGCACTGGAGCAGCATGCCTCCGTCATTATCGTGTGTGATGGTGCCCCGGTTTCACGAACAATCAGAAAAATTGCCGGAGACAATGGATGCGCGGTCATCAGTACGGCTTATGATACATATGCAGTAGCAAGACTGATCAATCAGAGCCTCCCGGTTTCTTACTTTATGACAAAAGAGAATCTGGTGGTTTTTAAAGAAAACAGTTATGTGGATGATATCAAGGATATCATGATGAAAGAAAGAATCAGAGATTTCCCTGTTGTGACGGAAGATAATTGCTATGCAGGGATGATCTCCAGGCGTAATCTGATTGATATGAACAAGAAAAAATTTATCCTGGTGGACCACAATGAGGCAGATCAGGCCATCAATGGCATTGAAGAGACTGAAATTGTGGAGATCATCGATCACCATAAACTTGGAACGATTGAGACGATTAAACCGGTGAATGTACGAAACCAACCGGTTGGATGCACAGCAACAATTATTTATCAGATGTATATTGAGAATGATATAGAAATTTCAAAGACAGTGGCCGGTCTGCTTTGCTCAGCCATTATATCGGATACGCTGCTGTTCCGTTCACCAACCTGTACACCGCTGGATGAGCTGGCGGCTGAAAAGCTGGCTGAAATTGCCGGATTGGATATGGAAGCCCATGCGGTAGCGATGTTTGATGCAGGCAGCGATTTGAAATCGAAGACGAATGAAGAAATATTATATCAGGATTTTAAGAAATTTAAATCCGGAGATACAACATTTGGTGTGGGCCAGGTGACATCGATGAATGCGGAAGAACTCAAGAAACTGAAGGATAAGATGAAACCGTTCTTGGAAAATGCCCGGACAAAAGAGAATATAGATATGCTTTTCCTTCTGCTCACAGACATTCTGAGCGAAAATTCTTATGTGATTTATGCTGGTGCGGAGGCAGAAAATATTCTTTCCCAGGGATTTAATCAGATGCCGGTGGATGGAGAAGCCCTTCTTGAGGGTGTTGTATCACGAAAGAAGCAGTTTGTGCCTGTAATGATGGGTATGTTGATGGCATAGGAGGAATCGGAAATGAGCAATGAAAAAGAAATATTTGTCATAGGTCATAAAAACCCGGATACAGATTCAATCTGCTCAGCAATCGCCTATGCATATTTTAAGAACCAGATCAGCAAAAGCAATTGCTATAAAGCAAAACGCGCCGGGGAAGTGAACTCAGAGACACAGTATGTTCTGGACAAATTTGGTGTGAAGGCACCGGAATATGTGGATAATGTCAGAAATCAGGTCAAGGACAGTGGATTAAAAGAAGCTGAACGTGTCTCAAAGGATATGTCGGTCAAAAAAGCGTGGGAATTACTGAGCAGCAAGCGTGAATCTACATTGACGGTTGTGAATGATAATGGCGGCCTGGAAGGACTGATGACAATCGGAGATATTGCCAAGTCCATTATGGATGTGTCCGGTGGAAGAGCATTGGCGGATGCAAAGACATCTTACAAGAATATCGTTGAAACATTGAAGGCAGAAGTCCTTGCAGGCAATATTGACCATAAAACGGCTACAGGAAAAGTAATTGTTGCAGCCGCAAATCCTGATCTGATGGAGGAATCCATTGAAGCCGGCGACATGGTCATTATGGGGGATCGCTACGAATCTCAGCTGTGTGCGATTGAAATGCAGGCGGCGTGTCTGATCATCAGTATCGGTTGTGAGGTTTCACCGGCGATTATACAGCTGGCAGAGGAAAAGAACTGCATTATTTTAAGAACTGCGTATGACACATTTATCACTGCAAGGCTTTTGAATCAGAGTATCCCGATTGGCTATTTTATGATCAAGAATAATCTGACTTATTTCAGAACCGATGATTACACGGAAGAAATTCGCAGTATCATGGCTAAGATGCGTTATAGAGATTATCCGGTCCTGGATAGTGAGGGCAGACTTGTCGGAATGATGACGCGTCACAGCTTGTTGGAAATGGATAAGAAAAAGGTCATTCTCGTGGATCATAATGAGAGCGGACAGGCTGTAGACGGACTGCATGAAGCAGAAATAGAAGAAATCATTGATCATCATAAGCTTGGATTTGTGGAAACTATTCGTCCGATTATGTTCAGAAATCAGCCGGTAGGATGTACAGCTACCATCATTTATATGATGTTTAAGGAGAAAAAGATGGCGATTCCTGAAAAGATTGCAGGTTTGATGTGCTCGGCTATTATTTCAGATACGCTTTTATATCGTTCGCCAACCTGTACGGCCATCGACAAGATTGCAGCAGAAGAACTGGCAGCTATTGCAGGGATAGAAACTGAGGTACATGCCAAGGCAATGTTTGCAGCAGGAAGCAATCTCAGCAAAAAGACAACAGAAGAAATTTTTTATCAGGATTTCAAAAAATTCAAATCCGGAGATATTTCTTATGGAATTGGTCAGATCAGTTCAATGGATCATGATGAACTGACGGCAATTGTCGACAGGTTGACAGAATTTATGGAGAAAGTACGTCCGGAGACCGGATTGAATATGCTTTTCTTCATGCTGACAGATATCCTTCAGGAGTCGACAACATTGATCTGTGTAGGACCGGATGCATTGACAGGCGTTGCATCTTACAGTGGTTGTCCGGTTCAGGGCAATACGGTCATTATGGAAGGCGTTGTATCGCGTAAGAAACAGGTAGTACCAACATTAATGCAGGCATTTCAATCTTAATTGCTGCAAGTGTTGAATGAAGTCACGAACAATAGAAAGGCAGAGAAAATGAGCAAACAATTGTGGAAGCCGGGAAATATGCTGTATCCGCTGCCGGCTGTTCTGGTATCCTGCGGGGATAAAGCCGGCAATTATAATGTGCTGACGGTTGCATGGACAGGAACAATCTGTTCGGATCCTGCGATGGTGTACGTTTCTGTAAGAAAAAACAGATATTCACATCATATGCTAGAGGAAACCGGAGAATTTTATATTAATCTGACAACAGAGGCATTGGCATTTGCAACAGATTACTGTGGTGTGAAATCAGGAAAGGATTTGAACAAATTCGAGGAGATGCATCTGACCCCTGAGATGGGGATGCTGTCATGGGCACCAATGATCAAAGAGAGCCCGGTATGTATTGCCTGTGAAGTTGTGAGAATAGAAGAACTTGGCAGTCATGATATGTTTATTGCCAATGTCAAAGGTGTTTATGCTGATGAGGCCTATATGGATGAAAAGGGCAAGTTTGATCTTATCAAAGCGAAACCGATTGTGTATTCACACGGGCAATATTACGGATTAGGACGTTACATTGGCAAGTTTGGCTATTCTGTGCAGAAAAATCCTGCAAAAGTCAAGAAAGCCTCAGTGCATAAAACAAAGGCCAAGAATAAAAAAGCATGATTGATTACAGGAGGAAAACAGTCATCAAAGGTCAGCAGGAATTAAGATGCGGCTATACAACCGGAACATGTGCGGCAGCTGCTGCCAAAGCCGCCGCGGTTACTTTGTTGAGCGGCGAAATTTGCAGGGATGTTTCCCTGCAGCTTCCGGGAGGCGAGCATATTATTCTTGAAACTGAGTTCCTGGAATGCAGTGAAAATTGCGTGAAGTGCGGAATGATAAAAGATGCCGGAGATGACCCGGATATTACGAATGGACTGCTCATATGTGCAGCTGTTGAGAAAACAGAAGGAAAAACAATTCTCATAGATGGCGGAATGGGCGTCGGACGCGTGACAAAACCAGGGCTTGATCAGCCTGTGGGTGCAGCGGCAATCAATTCTGTGCCAAGGGAGATGATCCATGAAGCAGTGGAAGATGTGCGCAGGCAGTATGCCTGGGAAAAAGGACTGAAGGTCACTGTTTTTATTCCAAATGGGAAGGAAAAGGCAGAAAAAACACTGAATCCGATGCTTGGCATTGTAGGGGGACTTTCTGTGCTTGGAACAACAGGTATTGTTGAACCGATGAGTGAGAAAGCATTAATTGATACAATTGCAGTGGATATCCGAATGCACCGGGCACAGAATGAAGATATTCTTCTTATGGCTCCGGGCAATTACGGACTGGATTATCTAAAGGCGGCTTATCATATCCATCCAGATCAGGTGATAAAAATCAGCAATTTTATTGGAGACAGTATTGATCTGGCGGTTTGTGAAGGGGCATCGGGGATTGTCCTTGCAGGGCACATTGGCAAGTTGATCAAAGTCGCCGGAGGAATTATGAATACCCATTCTCATCAGGCGGATGCCAGAATGGAGATAATGACAGCCTATGCGGCAATGGCCGGAGCGGGGAATGATATTTTGCGTCAGATTATGTCTTCAGTAACGACGGATGCCGGGATGGAAATTCTGCTGCAGTGCGGACTTTTAACAGAGACAATACAGTTAATTCTTGAGAAAATAGAGGCACATGTGAAAAAAAGAGCCGGAAGCCAGATTGAGATTGGCATTATTATATTTTCAAATGTATTCGGGATGCTGGGACAGACAGAAAATGTACCGAATCTGTTTAAGAAGATGAATGCTGCACAGCATAAGGAGGAATAAGGGTGAGCGGCTGTTTGTACAGTGTGGGTGTAGGTCCGGGAGATCCGGAACTGATGACTTTAAAGGCAGTTAAGATAATCAGGAATTGTCAGGTTCTGGTTTTGCCGGCGGAAAGTAAAGAAAAATGTGTGGCCTATCAGATTGTGAGGCGGGCAATACCGGAAATTGAAGATAAGACAACTGTCTGTCTTGTCATGCCAATGACAAAAGACAAAGACAGGCTTGAAAAAAGCCATAGAGAGGGAACCCAAAAGGTGGCAGAGGTCCTGGATACAGGAAAGGATGCAGCCTTTTTGACGTTGGGCGATCCGACTGTATATGCCACATCCATGTATATCCATCAGCGGATTGCCGGGATGGGGTATCGGACATCCATTGTCAGCGGTGTGCCTTCTTTTTGTGCTGCGGCGGCAAAACTTGGCGTTTCTCTTGGCGAGAAGCAGGAACAGATCCATATTATCCCTGCAAGTTATGATGTTGAAGCGGCGATGCAGCTTCCTGGAACCAAAATCCTCATGAAAGCAGGAAAAAAGATGCCGGTTGTCAGACAGTGCGTCAAAGAACATCATGGATGGACTGCAATGGTGGAAAATTGCGGCATGGCAGAAGAACATCTGTGGATAAATGCAGAAGATATGCCGGAACATCCGGGATATTATACCCTTGTCATTGTGAAAGATCGGAAGGATGAAGAAGAATGATACATTTTGTAGGAGCAGGACCGGGAGCGCCGGATTTAATTACAATAAGGGGACAAAAGCTGCTTGCAAAGGCTGATGTGATCATTTATGCCGGTTCTCTGGTCAATCCGGCATTGCTGGAAGTAAAAAAGCCGGAATGTGCAGTTTATAACAGTGCCCATATGACCTTAGAAGAAGTTCTGGATGTGATGAAGAAAGCGGAACAGTCAGGAAAGACAACTGTCCGGCTGCATACGGGAGACCCAAGCCTTTATGGTGCGATTCGTGAGCAGATGGATGCTTTGAAAAAGATGAATATTGCATATGATATTTGTCCCGGTGTCAGTGCGTTCTGCGGCACGGCATCGGCACTGGAATTGGAATATACATTGCCGGGAGTGTCCCAGACGGTTATTATCAGCCGTACAGCGGGAAGAACGCCGGTGCCGGAGCGGGAATCTATTCCTCAGCTGGCAAGACATCAGGCAACGATGGTCCTTTTCCTGAGTACAGGCCATTTGCCGAAACTTCAGAAAGAGCTGCTAGAAGGCGGCTATACAGCGGCTACACCGGCTGCAATTTGCTATAAGGCGACATGGCCGGAGGAAAAAAGATTTTTTTGTACGGTGGGGACGCTGGCGGAGACGGCAGAGCGGGAAAACATTACAAGTACAGCATTGATTGTGGTGGGCAATATCATCGGAGAACAGTATGATCGGTCCCTTTTGTATGACCCTTCGTTTACGACGGCATTTCGAGAAGCAACAGAAACCACGAACGGATCTGATACAGATAAAGCCGGTATGGATCAATAACAGTATGAAAACAGCGGTTATTAGTTTTACACAGAATGGCAATGCCTGCAATCGGAGAATTATAACCGGCCTGAAGATGGCAGGCTATACGACGGAAGGGTTTTACGGCGGCCGTTATAAAGAGAATGACAGTTTAGCAAAAGAAATTTTGCGTCCTGCTGCCAAAAAGGTAGCTGAATGGACAAAGGATGCTTTTGAAAAGTATGATGCTATTGTATTTGTCGGGGCAGCGGCGATAGCTGTGCGCAGTATTGCCCCCTGTCTGAAAGATAAATTAACCGATCCGGCAGTCTTAGTTGTGGACGAAAAAAGTCAGTATGTCATTCCGATACTTTCAGGTCATGTGGGAGGAGCCAATGCACTGGCAGTTCAGCTGGCAGCGTATTTGCAGGCAATACCTGTTATCACAACTGCGACCGATATTCAGGGTTTGTTTGCCGTCGATGTGTTTGCAGTGAAGAATCATTTGCTGATAACGGATCGAAGAAAAGCAAAAGAGATATCTGCTTCAATCCTTGAATATGAACAGAAATTGGTTTATGCGGATGCCATGCTGACACATGAAGCGGTGCTACCGAAATACCTGAGTATAACAGATGAAGTTGAAAAGGCGGATATTATTATTGATTATCATCGGTTGTCCGGCAATATGAAAGGACTGCAGCTGATACCTGAAAAGACAGTATGGATTGGGATCGGGTGCCGTAAAGGTACAGAGACTGACATAATTAAAGCAGCAATCACATATTTTTTGACGGAACATGCGATTGATGAACGGTCTGTTGCCGGGATAGCTTCAATAGATGTAAAAGCACAGGAACAGGGGATTCTTGATGCGTGCAGAGAATATAACTGGCCTTTTATCACATTTTCAGCAGAAAAACTGTGTGCTCTGGAGGGTGACTTTACAGCGTCTGAATTTGTTAAAAGTCATGTTGGTGTGGATAATGTCTGTGAGCGGTCTGCACTTTGTGCGGCCGGGGAGAATGAAGAAAACGGCATCATCGGACATGGAGAGACCATACTTCTTATCAGAAAGGAAATTATGCCTGGGATTACACTGGCTGCGGCCGGTACAGGCAGGAGGTTAAGATTTGAGTAAGTTATATGTAGTTGGCATCGGACCGGGCGGTTATGAACAGATGACAGTAAAGGCCGTTAAGGTGCTGGAAGAATGTGATATCATTGTGGGGTATACGGTATATGTGGATTTAGTTGCGGAGCATTTTGCAGGAAAAGAAATGCTGACAACACCAATGCGGCAGGAAGAGAAACGCTGCAGAATGGCATTTGACGAAGTCATGAAAGGTAGAAATACAGCGATGATCTGCTCGGGAGATGCCGGTGTATACGGCATGTCAGGCCTTATTTATGAAATCAGTCGTGATTACCCGGGGATTGAAATAGAAATTGTCAGCGGTGTGACAGCAGCCTTGAGCGGCGGTGCTGTACTTGGAGCGCCTCTGATGCATGACTTTGCGGTCATCAGTCTCAGTGATCTGATGACACCGTGGGAATTGATCCAGAAGCGCCTGGCAGCTGCAGCAAGTGCCGATATGGCTATCTGTCTTTATAATCCTTCCAGCAAAAAGAGAAAGGATTATCTGAATAAGGCTTGTCAGATTGTCATGCTGTATGCTTCTCCTGCAACTGTCTGCGGTATTGTCAGACAGATTGGAAGAGACGGAGAATTTTTTGAGGTCATGACGCTTCAGGAATTGTCGAATTATGAGGCGGATATGTTTACAACAGTATTTATCGGAAATAGTACAACTAAAGTCATCAATGGCAAGATGGTGACGCCAAGAGGCTATAAACTGAGTGAATAGCGGTAATCGGAGGGATTGAGGGGCGTTTACCTGCGGAGCAGGCCGCTGACAAGAACAAAGTAGTGAGGAAGTCGGCCTTCTTCCATCCATTCAAGGTCAATGCCCATGCATTGACTGAGGGTCAGACCGACATTGCCGCCAAGAGATTCGATGGAATAACGGAGTTTGTCGGGATAACGGCATGGCAGGCCGTCGGGACGTGTACAATTGTCATGGCACAGGCTACAGGAGCCGGCTGAAAGACTGACGGAGCCGGGGTATTTTTCTTCAAGTCGGAATAATTCCCGGCTGATACGGGCTTTTTCGACATTGAGGGATTGACGCATAATATCGGCAATTTTGTGTTCCGAGAATTGTTTTCCGGCATAGTCATCATTATAGAGGATTTTGACCGCAAATAGATCCAGTGTCTGAAACTGATTCCAGAAAGCCTCCACATCGAAGGTGTAGGAAGGACAGGACCAGAGTCTGTCATAATTGGGACAGGCTTTGCAGTATTCAGTGAAAGTGGGAATATCGATATATCTTTTTTTATAATCACTGACAGCGATGGATGTTGTGTAGGATTCGGTTGTGTACATGGCTGATTCCTCCTTTTTATCTATCATACCTTAAAAAGTGAAGAATGTATAGGATACTTTTGGTTAAGATGCCTATTTCACTTTTGAAAGCGGTAGGTTATACTATCACGAGATAAACGCAAATAAACAGTTACAATAATTGTTAAAACAATAGAAGATAAAGATACATACAATGAAGGAGATGCTTTGAAGATGGAAAAATCTAAAGTTTTTTTTACTGATTTCAGAACACCGGCTTATGGAGATGGCTTAACAACAAAACTGCAGAAACTGCTGAAAAAAGCAGGCATTGAGCAGTTGGATATGGACGGTAAGTTCGTAGCCATTAAAATGCATTTTGGTGAATTGGGCAATTTGAGCTTCCTTCGCCCGAATTATGCCAGGGCAGTGGCTGATCTGGTAAAATCTTTGGGTGGCAAGCCGTTTTTGACAGATTGTAATACGATGTATCCGGGCAGCAGAAAGAATGCCCTTGAACATATGGAATGTGCATGGCAGAATGGTTTTACACCGCTGACGGTAGGATGTCCGATCATTATTGCGGATGGTCTTAAAGGCACGGATGATATTGATGTACCTGTAGAAGGTGGTGAATATGTCAAAGCAGCCAAGATCGGACGTGCAGTGATGGATGCGGATGTCTTTATCAGTCTGACACATTTCAAGGGACATGAAACGACAGGATTTGGCGGCACAATCAAGAATATTGGTATGGGCTGCGGTTCAAGAGCAGGAAAAACGGAGCAGCACAGCAACGGTATACCAACAATTTCATCACGCAAATGTGTAGGCTGCAAGCGCTGTCAGAAGGAATGTGCCAACGGCGGACTTGTATTCGATGCAGAAACAAAGAAAATGAATGTAGATACAGAACATTGCGTAGGTTGCAGCAGATGCCTCGGCGCATGTAATTTTGATGCTATTACATTCAGAAATAGCAATGCTAATGCTATTTTGAACTGCAAGATGGCAGAATATACGAAGGCGGTTATTGACGGAAGACCGAATTTCCATATTTCTCTGGTTCTTGATGTTTCTCCGAACTGCGACTGCCATGGAGAAAATGATGTGCCGATTCTGCCGAATATCGGTATGTTTGCTTCTTTTGATCCATTGGCCCTTGACCAGGCCTGTGTAGATGCCTGTCTGAAGGCAGAACCGATGCCGAACAGCCAGCTTTCGGATAACATGAGTCGACCGGATTTTGTCGATCATCATGATCATTTTACGAATTCCACACCGGAATCAGAGTGGCAGTCATGTCTGGAACATGCAGATAAGATTGGCCTCGGCAGCAGAGATTATGAGCTGATTGTCTGTTAATAGGCACAGAGATGATAAGGTTTCCGAAATTCCAGTCGGCGTATGCTGACTGGAATTTTGTGACAGGTTTTATGGATATTTGAATGACCTTGAGGGAGGATGAAGATGAGCAGAAATGCTACAAAAGATTTGACAACGGGTTCGCCGATGAAGCTGATTCTCGGTTTCGGCATTCCGCTTTTGTTTGGTATGCTGTTTCAGCAGTTTTACAATATGATGGACACGATCATTGTCGGAAAGTTTCTGGGTGTCAGCGCCCTGGCATCTGTTGGAGCTACCGGGTCTATTAATTTTATGATCATTGGTTTCTGTATGGGTGTCTGCAATGGTTTTGCTATTCCTGTGGCCCAGCGTTTTGGTGCAAAGGATGAGCATGGTATGCGAAAATTCGTGGCTAACAGTGTCTGGCTGTCGATCATATTTGCAGTGGTTATGGCTGTATTGGTCTGTGTTTTCTGCCGCCAGATCCTTGAACTGATGAACACGCCGGAGGATATTATTGATGGTTCCTACAGCTATATTTTTGTTATTTTTCTTGGTATACCGGCAACTTATATGTATAATCTTCTGTCAGGCATTATGCGTTCGCTGGGAGATAGCAAGACACCGCTGTATCTGCTGATTTTTTCATCAATCCTGAATATTATACTGGATTTGCTGTCAATTATTGTTCTGAAAATGGGCGTGGCAGGTGCTGCATGGGCGACAGTGATCGCACAGGCCGTCTCAGGTTTTTGCTGTCTGGGTGTTATCTGGAAGAAATTCCCGATTCTGCATGTTCAGAGAGCGGAATGGCAGCCGGATAAAATTTGCATACTGAATTTGTGCAATATGGGTATTCCTATGGGATTGCAGTATTCCATTACAGCCATCGGAAGTGTCATTATCCAGGCGGCAGTGAATTCACTGGGATCTGTGGCAGTCGCTTCTGTGGCAGCGGCGGTCAAGATCAATATGTTCCTGTGTTGTCCGTATGATGCGATGGGTTCTACCATGGCGACCTATGCGGGGCAGAATGTAGGAGCCGGCAAATTTGACCGACTGAAGCAGGGAGAAAAATCCTGTACGCTGCTGGGACTTGTTTATGGTATTGCAGCCTTTATATTTATTCTGCTCTTCGGTAAATATCTGGCATTACTTTTTGTGGATGTCAGTGAGGAGGTCATTATCAATCAGGCACATCTTTTCCTGATGTGTAACTCTGCGTTCTATTTCCCATTGGCATTGGTGAATATTTTCAGGTTTACTATACAGGGCATGGGATTCAGCCGTCTGGCTATTCTTGCAGGCGTGTGTGAGATGATTGGCCGAACAGTAGTAGCCTTTGTGTTTGTACCAATTTTCGGATATCCGGCAGTTTGTTTTGCCAGTCCAGTGGCATGGATATTGGCGGATTGTTTCCTTGTACCAGCTTTCTTTTTCTGTGTGCGCAGTCTGGAAAAGCGGGCGGCATTGGAAGATAGACAGGTGGTATTAGAAGATAAGCAGGAGGATAAAAATTGAAAAAGATATTAATGATCGCAACAGGCGGTACGATTGCGTCAAAAGGAACAGCAGACGGGCTGGCACCGGAGCTGACATCTCAGGATATTTTGCATTACATTCCGTCGTTGAAGGACATCTGTGAAGTGGAAACACTGCAGTTGTGTAATCTGGACAGCACTAACATTTCCATGGAACATTGGATGATGATGGCCAATGCGATTGAAGAAAAATATGAAAAATACGACGGCTTTGTGATCTGCCACGGTACAGATACCATGGCTTATACGGCTTCGGCTTTATCTTATCTGGTGCAGCATTCACCAAAACCGATTGTCCTGACCGGTTCACAGAAACCTGTGGATATGGAGATTACGGATGCAAGGGCCAATCTTCTGGATAGTTTTATCTATGCATCTTCAGATGATGCCTGCGGTGTTCAGATTGTCTTTTCCGGAAAAGTTATTCTGGGAACAAGAGCCAGAAAAGTCCGGACAAAGAGTTTTCAGGCTTTTACAAGTATTAATTATCCAAGTCTTGCAGTGATTCAGGATGGACGTAAGATTCAGTATATCCATCAGGTAAAAGCTGCAACGGCGGAGTTTTACCACAAAATGAACCCGAAAGTCGGACTGCTGAAGCTGATTCCGGGGATTGACGGGGACTATCTGAGGTATTTCCTTGAACGTAATGATGCCATTATTATTGAGAGTTTCGGTGTGGGCGGTCTGCCAATGGGTGAGCGTTATCATTTCGGTGAGGCGATTGAGTGGGGCATCAATCAGGGCAAGACCATTGTTATGACAACACAGGTGCCGAATGAGGGAAGTGACATGACCATTTATCAGGTGGGACATCATCTGAAGCAGTACGACAGTGTGTTGGAAGCTTATGATATGACAACAGAGGCTGTAGTCACGAAGCTGATGTGGATTCTTGGGCAGACAAGGGAGCCTGCGGGAATACGGAGATTGTTTTATACCACTGTTGCGCAGGATATTCTGTATAATGAAAGCAGATAGAAAAATGCAGCATGACTTTATTTGAAAAAAATAAGATGTATAAACGGAAACAACAACTTAAAAAAGAGGAATCCTGTTTATACAAACGATAAAGTATAGACAGGATTCCTGCTATATTAGCTACAATAACTAAAGAAAAGATTCAAGATAAAATGCGACACCATCTTCGTTATTAGAACGGGTGACAGCCGAAGCAGCTTTCAGGAGATTGGATGTCGCATTTTGCATTGCGACACCGCATCCGGCATAAGATAAAAGCTCGATGTCGTTATCACTGTCTCCAAAGGCCATAACTTGTTTCGGAGTAATATGAAACTGCGCAGCCAGCGCATGCAGGGCAGAGGCTTTGCTGACAGAGCCGGAGGCCATTTCTATGTAATAGCTTTCAGAAGATGTGATGTAGAGATTCGAGATTTGGGATAAGGCAGTGATCAGCTGCTGTTTCTTCGGCATATCAGGAACAATCATATCAATGCCTTCGATTTCGTTACAATGTTTCATCATAAAGTCCGGCATATCAGAAATCGGGGTGCGGGTTGTTTGGACATAATGATTCATTCGTTCGGGAACGCCGAAATCAGTTGGACAATCGTAATAAGCCTGCATCGTATAAGCATGACCGCCGATAAAAACTTCAAAGGGGAAATGTGTATCCTGCATAATGGCAAGGACGCTCATTACGACACCGGGTTTCATATCATTGGCATAAATTCTGCGGCTGTCCGGCAGTTCAAAAATACTGGATCCGTTGGAAGTAATGATATATTTTAATCCGCGAATGTTCAGAATATCCTCCGGAATGGCGGATAATGCACGTCCGCTGGCAATGACAACGAGAATGCCTTTTGAAAGTGCTTTTTCTAATATTTTTTTTGTATAAGGGCTTACTTTTCCCTGACTGTTCAAAGTGGTCCCGTCTAAATCCAGAGCAATTAATCGTAAATCCATAATATTTATTTCTCCGCAATCATTTTAAAATTCTATTTATTTCATTATAATTGAATCTTCTTTAACATATGATCGACGAATACTTTTGCAT
>OLRR01001100.1_pt1 | contig 18229 bp, 10 predicted proteins | sample 1671941 | NCBI WGS metagenome assembly OLRR01 (sample SAMEA3136628, study PRJEB25190) | human gut metagenome
GTTTGATGTACTCAAGACAACCAACTAGCTTAGTTATCTCTCGTCATTACTGTTTTAAGGTTTTGTTCTTTAAAAAGAAACAATGAAGTTCGATTCACTAGATTCAAACTTCGCTTGCGCTCGTTTTCATCAAGTTCCTTCGAACCGCATTCTCACTAAACTCGCACTTCGTTTTCACTCGTGTTCGTTAAGTGTTCATTGTGAATTTTCGAGAATCGTATGTGTTTCACTGTTTAGTTATCAAGGTTCTTAACTTACTGTCTCTCAGACAGCTCGTTTACTTTATCACATTCATCAGTGCTTGTCAAGTACTTTTTTCAAGTTTTTTCGAAGCTTTTTTGATGTTTGTGCGTCGCTTTCAGGCGACTTGTTTACTCTATCACATCCTCACCGGATTGTCAACAACTTTTTTTGCTTTTTTCAAAACATTTCAAATTGTTTATTCAGAAGAAACAATTCTTCGTGACAGCTCAGTTAGAATAACACTTTCCAACCGGGCTGTCAACACATTTTTTGAAAAAAGTTAATTTATTTTTCCTATATCCTTTTTCCTTCTTTGACAGCAACCGCAATCGAAAGATCCGGCACATAATAAGGAATCAATGTTGCCTGCACTGCATGATAAAGATCCGGTTTGCCCGGCCATACAGTATTGCTCGGTACATTGTTACAATCCATCTGATGAAACCAGGAACCATTTTTATGATCCAGTACTTTTTCGTCCAGATATTCCATAAATCCAGCATAAGCATCGGCGTATTTCTGTTTTCCGGTAGCATGCCAGAGCACTGCGGATGTATTGATGGCTTCTGCAAGTACCCAGTGCATCCTGTCATGGACTACCGGTTTGCCATTCCAGTCCGTGGTATATACAATGCCCGGTTCACCATCCGCATTCCAGCCGTCCTTCACAGCTCTGTCAAAAAGCTTCTCTGCCGACTCAATATACAAATCTACTTTTTTATCATCTTTTTTATAAGTAGAAAGCGCCCACTGTATAATCAGTCTCGCCCATTCCAGTCCATGTCCCGGTGTTGCCCCATATGGTTTGAACTGATCATCCGGATGGTCTCTGTTACATTCCAGATCCGGTTTCCAGTCACTTGTATAATGTTCCGGAATCCTCCATTCATTATCGGCAGCCCAGCCGATCACATGTCTGATAATCCGTCCACATCTCACACGATACCTTTCATCTCCAGTCACATCGGCTGCTGCCAGAAAAGCTTCTACTGTATGCATATTGGCATTTAAACCTCTGTACGGATCCAGCACGGTAAATTCTGTATTCCATGTATCACACGCCATTCCTGCTTCTTCATTCCAGAAATAGCGGTCATATGTATCCAGTGCATCCCGCAGTAATTCTTTGCCCTCCGGATATTCTGCCAGAACAGCATCTGAAGCAGCAAGAATCACAAATGCATGTACATAGCAGAGCTTGTTTTCTACATGTCCTCCATCAGGTGTAACCGATGAAAACCATCCGCCGTTTTCCCTATCCTTCGCCGCACCTCTCAGTCCCTTTATCGCGGCATCGATCAGTTCTTCGCTGCCTTCATGTCCCAGATATTTCCCAATTGTATAGACATGAGGCATCCTGCATGTCTCATATGTATCGCGGTTACGTGTTTTCCATGGAGTACCATCATCTCCAAGATAATAGCAGGTCCCGTCCGGTGCCGGGAAACGATGTCCAAAGTTCAGCAGATTTTCTCGTATCTCCTTCAGAAACATTTTATTTTCTTCTGTGTCAATCAAATATTTTTGCTCCATAATTCCCCTCCCACATTCTTTATTTTTTGTGTTATACTGGGTTCTGTGATATTATATCACATTATTATAGAAGAAAGAGGTCGTTATTTTGAATCCATCCAATACAACAAATGCGGATAATCCCCTGGGAATTGCGCCAATCGGCAGTCTTCTTGCCAAATTTGCGATACCTGCGATCATCAGTATGCTGGTCAATGCACTTTATAATATTGTCGACCAGATTTTTATCGGTCAGGGTGTCGGAATGCTCGGAAACGCTGCAACAAATATCGCATTTCCGGTCACAACGATTTCAACTGCTGCCGCACTGCTCCTCGGTATCGGCGGCGCATCCAACTACAATCTCGAAATGGGCGCTGGCAAAGAGCACAAAGCAAGCGAAATTGCCGGAAGTGCACTGACAACGCTTGTCATCACCGGTGTATCGGTTGCCGCGATCATTTTGCTTTTTTTGCATCCGCTGCTCGTTTTCTTCGGAGCGACAGACACAGTTATGCCTTATGCCACAGACTATGTAAGCATCATCGCCATCGGTCTTCCGTTTTTTACTTTGTCCGTCGGCGGAAACCATCTTATCCGCGCCGACCGCAGCCCTACGTATTCCATGATGTGTACCCTGACCGGTGCAATTATCAATACGATTCTTGACCCATTATTTATTTTTGGTTTTAAATGGGGAATCAAAGGTGGTGCATGGGCAACCGTGATCGGGCAGGTCGTATCAGCGATCCTTGTCGTGATCTATTTTACAAAATTCCGTAAGATGTACCTTGACCGCAGCATGCTGAAGCCAAAGCTTAAACACCTGCGTGCGATCACTTCGCTCGGACTTGCATCCGGTATCAATCAGATTGCCATTGCGGCTGTACAGATTGTTATGAATAACATTCTCCGCTATTACGGTGCCGCTTCTGTCTATGGAAGTGACATTCCGATTGCCTGTGTCGGCATTGTTTCAAAAGTAAATATGGTATTCCTCGCAATCTGCATCGGCATCTCGCAGGGTGCACAGCCTATCTGGGGATTTAATTACGGAGCCAGAAAATATGACCGCGTGCGCCAGACATACCGCTATTCTGCAACTGCCTGCACGATCATTGCCACGATTTTTTTCCTTTGCTTCCAGCTTTTTCCACACCAGATCGTCGGAATGTTCGGTGGCGGAAGTGATCTGTATTTTAAATTCGCCGAAAAATATCTGCGGATTTTTATGCTCCTGACATTTGCCAACGGAATTCAGCCAATGTCTGCAGGATTTTTTACTTCTATAGGAAAGGCCACTCTCGGTATCATCATGTCATTAACAAGACAGGTAATCTTCCTGCTGCCACTCGTTGTAATCTTTCCGATGTTTATGGGAATCGACGGAGTGATGTATGCCGGTCCGATTGCTGATACCGCGGCTTTTATACTTGCAGTCGTTTTTGCCAGAAAAGAGCTCGGTAAAATGAAAAACGCTTAACAGATATATTCTTCTATCTCTGTTATTCGATTTCCCCGACGTTCTTTCCATATCATAAGATACAGTTTATAATCCAGGGAGTCACGCGCAATCGTGAAGGGTTCTTCACGTAAAATATCTGCGCGGATTCCCTGCTTTTTTAATTCTGACTGCCGCTTTTTTACTCTTGCAAGCACTTCCCGATAACCTTTTTCTAAAGCCTCTCCCGGAGAACGTCTTTTATACTCTTTCGTTGCATCCTGAAGTTTCTGTGTCAGGCGATCCACAACCGCAGCATGTTTTGTTTTGTGAAGCATGGCTGCAATTCTTTTTGCCCGGAATTTTGTCGGACGTTTCCGATATGTCTCCAGCATTTTTTCAAAATAAACATCTCTGCACTCCACAGCAAGTTTTTTCATATAAATAATGGCTTTTTCTGACGGGATCCAGGGATTTTCCCGTGGCACGATATACTTTTCCGGGACAGCCGGATAACAGCAGTAATTTAACGGAGGAAATTCCACAAGCACCGACAGTTCTTTTTCCTCTTCAGTACAGTACTCTTCTCCAAGATAATCACGCTTGTCCCGCAAAATTGCCAGACGGTATTCCAGCTGGCGGAGATACTCATATTTCTTCACCCAGAAATGACCGGTATATGCATATTCATATAAATGTACTTCCAGATCAATATCTTCAAAAAACAGAGTCAACACTGTCGCCCCCTGTCTGACGACCATTACATACCCGTCCGCCTGCCGGTTCATCGTGGCCTGTAGCTGCCCTTGATATTCACTGTGATACTCTCCCGTCATCCGGGCATTTCGAAATACCAGAAAGCTTTCTGCTGCATCATTCATCAGATATACAAGTCGGATATCTCTGCCTCGTGTCCCCTCACCTTCTATTTTTGTTTCATCTGGCTGCACATTTTCCGGCAAAATCAGTTCAAACTGATCCTGTTCCAGCAATTGCGCCAGTTTTTTCAATGTTTCCTGTGTCATTTTTCCTGATACCTCTTAACTGATCTGCCATTTCACATGACTTCCGTTTTCATCCTTTGTGACGATCAGCTGATCTTCTATCTCCTGTTTCAGCTCCGATACATGGGAAATGATTCCGATCAGTCTTGATCCTTCCGCCATCTCCTGTAATACACGAACTGCCTGGTTTCTGGAATGTTCATCGAGCGAGCCAAAGCCCTCATCGATAAACATCATATCCAAATTGATGGCCGCTGAGCTCTGCTGGATCTGATCTGCCATGCCAAGCGCAAGGGACAATGCCGCCATAAAGGATTCTCCGCCGGAAAGTGTCCGTACTTCACGCTCTTTTCCTGTCACCGTGGAATACACCATCAGATCAAGACCTCTGTTTTTACCCTCACCGGCTTTTTTGAGATCATACATCCGAAGTTCAAACTGTCCTGCCGACATTTCCTGAAAACGTCGGTTCGCTGCATATAGGATTCTTTCCAGATAATATCTCTGTACAAAAGTTTCCAGATCCATTCGCAAACCGCTCACATTTCCGGAGGTCATTCGGTACAGTGTATCGATCCGTGCATGTTCTTCTACAACTGCTTTGCGTTTCTCCATCCGTGCAGACAATGCGGTAAAAATTTCCTGATTGTTTTTGCAGTCCATTTTTAACTGATTATACTTCTTTTCTGCCATTTGATAAACAGTTTCCGTCTCTTCTTTTTCTGCTTTTATCTTGTCAAGATCCGGTTTCTGTGCTTCGCCAATCGCCTCATTTGCTGCTTTTTTCTGCGCAATCGCTGCTGCTTTCGCTTCCCTGTACGCATTGACTGTATCTGTCAGTTCCTTTTCATCATCCCTGCTGTTTTCTTTCGCAAGCTGTTTCCACGCTTCCTCAGTCATCTGTTTCTCCTGCATAAAGTCCATATATGCAGCTTTTTTCACTGCAAAATTCTCCTCCTGCGCAGGTATTTCTTTCTGATATTTCGCGATCAATGTCTCCGCATTTTGTTTCGCAGATGATGCTGCATCGAGTGCATCTGCTGCTCTTTTGTAAATTTTTTCTGATGCCTGCTTTGCAATTTCTGCTTTTTCCAATGTATCAGAAGCTTCTTTTTCTGATGCAAACTCACAGGATGTGCGGAAACTGTTTAACTGTGCCGTATCTTCTGTAAGCTTTCTGGCAGCTTCTGTCTGTGCCGTTCGACAAAGTTCGAGTTTTTCTTTCAGTTTTCCGCGTTGATCATCCGCATTCTGAAGAAGTTCACGGATTTTTCCAAGTTTCTCCGCATCTTTTTTCAATGTTTTCAGTGAACGATCTATAGCGTTTTTCCAGATTTTAAGTGCTTCATTCATTTCGGATAATCCGGCATCTTTCTGAATCTCCGGAATGCTCTTTTGCATGCGGTTACGAAGTCTGCCGACCGCCTCCACAAAGTTCTCTTTTCTTGTCTCATACCTGGTCTTTGCCGCATGGGATTCGTTTGCCGCCTGCTCCTGTTTTACACGGAGGTTTTCCACATCTTCTGCCATTTTTTGAAGTTTTTCAGGTGAGATATCCACATGATCCACCGCTCCTGCGAACGGATGTGGATGATCTGTCGAACCACAGACCGGACAGGGGATCCCCGGTTTCAGATCAGCTGCAAGCATTCCTGCCTGCTCATTCAGAAACATCTGCCGCATCTTCTCATAGCTGTCCTTATGTTCCTGATATTCCTTACTGGTTTTTGCATAAATTTCCAGTTTTTTCTTTGCTTTCGCAAGGCTTTCTCCCGCCTGATCGCGGATATCTGACACCGCATCCAGTTCCTGACGAAGACTTTCTGCTTCCTGACTTCCGGCTTCCCACCCCGCCAGCATTTTATCCGTATCCGCCAGTTTATCACTTTCTTTTTTCCACTCAGCTTCCTGTTTTTCCTGATTTTCAAGCGCAGTTTCCGCTTCTGCAAAATCCTTCTCTGCGTTCTCTGCCGCCCTCTTATCTGCTGTAATTTCTCTTTCTTTCTGCCTGATCGCATTGAGGATTTCACGGGATTTTCGCACTTTTTCGCTGATTATACTGTATCTTTCTATTTCCTGATTATACTTTTGGTGCTCCGTTTTTTCTGTTGTTTGTGTTGCCTTTAACGTTTCCAGAAGTTTCGGTATTTTTTCTTCCCACTCTTTCAAAACCCGGACACTGTCTGTCCATGTCGTTTCTGCTTCATGATACTGGTTATATTTTTCTGCGATTTCATAAACCGCACGGATCTGCCCCGCCAGCTCTTTCGCACGGATCATCTCCGGTTCCTGTGCCTCATATCTTTGCAGTTCTTCCTCTGCCTTTTCAAACTGAACAAACCATTTCAGAAGTTCTTCCGCTTTTGCAAGCTCCTCTCCCTTACTGGTCCGGGCACATTCCACTTCCTTATATGCGCTCTCTGCGATCTCAAGTTCCTTTTTCATCCAGTTACAGAGAGCTCCCAATCTGTCCATAAAATCAGCAAGTCCTGCCGTCTGACCTTCTTCAATCTGTCTCCTCGACTGCTGCATTTCTTTCTGAAGTTCATATGTTTCAGGTATCCGGATCCGGACAGCCTCAGTCTGGCACTGCGTCTTTAAAATCGCAATTTCTTTATCTTTTTCCCGCTTGCGGTTCCCCAGTTCCGTCACAATATCCTGATACATTTCTGTATTAAAAAGCTTCCGGAAAATGACCTTTTTATCATCTGATTTCGCACGGAGAAGATCCATAAATTCCCCCTGCGCGATCATTGCAACCTGCATAAACTGACTCTTTGTAAGGCCCACAATTTCCTGCAGTTTACTGTCTGCTTCTTTGGACGGATATTCCATTCCATCCGGCATAATAAGGCTGACAGAACCTGTAATTTCGCGCTGTCCTCCCTTGCCGGCCCCTCTTGTAATCGGCTTCAGATGACGCGGAACACGACGTACTGTATAGATTTCACTGTCTGCGTTATTACCCTCCGAAAAGGTAAGCTCCACGAAAGGTTCTTTTGCAAAATCGACATACTGACTCTGCAAAACCACACCCTCTTTTTTGTTTGCAGAGGAACTTGCTTCACCATACAGTGCAAACACGATCGCGTCAAAAATCGTTGTTTTTCCTGCTCCGGTATCGCCTGTAATAAGGAAAAGATTCTGATTTACTTTTTCAAAATCGATCAGGGTTTCCTCACCATAAGACCCAAATGCCTGCATTTTCAGTTTCAAAGGTTTCATGTTATTTCACCCCCTGAACAGTATGAAGTACATCCTGCAGAATCAACTTTTCTTCGTCATCGATCTCCTTCAGGAAAGAACAGCACAGTTCGTACGGATCCAGTAATTCTTCTTCCTGAATATTTCTGCTGTAATCTGCTTTTCGCTGATTTTCTCTGCGGATTTCAAGAAGATTCGGAAATGCCAGGCGGATTCTCTCCTGCATATCGATCACATCAAGATCAACTGTATCCGTCAGAATAACTGTCACATAATCCCCACTGGCTTCCCGTAATACTTCTTCCAGTGTCCCTTTTATGACTCTCACCTGATGCAGCGGTGTCAGTGGAAGAATCGTCATTTTTGTGCTTCCTTTTTCTTCCATTTCGACCATGACTACACCTTTTTGCTGCTGTGCCTCGCTTACGGAACAGGCAAGCGGTGTACCACAATAACGGTAAAATTCACTCCCGACTTTCATTGGTTTGTGGATGTGTCCGAGTGCTGCATAATCAAAATTTCCCAACACATCCACAGATACCTCATCAATATTTCCGACGGTGCGCATCTCAGAATCCATACGTTCAATTTCTTCTGCCTTTTTACCCGTCGGGAGATAAAACTGATGACTGACCAGCACATTTCTCTTGTTCTGATTGATGGTTTCACGATTGATAAGCCGATGCAATGTCTCATTATAAGAAAGATTATTTCCATTTTTATCCGTACCTGTGATCTGTTTTACCATGGACGGTTTCACAAACGGAAGGAGGTAAAAATTCACCTCTCCGTACGCATCATTCAGTGTTACTTTTTCGATATATTCTGACTCTGTACGCGGCGGCTGTCCCACCATATAGATGTTCTGCCCGGAAAGGACTTTGCGGAAACAGTTGACTCTCGGAGCACTGTCGTGGTTTCCGCTGATCATCATAATAACCGCATCCGGCACTGCTTCGGTGAGTCCGACCAGAAAATGGTCAAAAACCTCCACCGCCTCCGCTGACGGAACTGCCTTATCGTAAATGTCACCCGCAATTACCACCGCATCCGGCCGTTCCCTGCGTGCCAGTTCTGTAATTTCATCCAATATATATTCCTGATCTTCGCGGAGGTCCCGGTTCATCAGTTTTAATCCTATATGTAGATCTGATAAGTGAAAAAATTTCATACACAGCTCCTTTTCAGTCAGTCTTTTTGCCTCTACGTATATCATAACATTTCGATTGTTTGACTGCATCTTTTTCTTTTGAAGAATTAAACTTAAAGCACAGCCTTTGAATAAAATTTCATTGGTTTTGCTTTAATGCAAATTATTTTTTCTTTCTGATTTGTTTTTTTGCCTCTTTTTCAAGATTATAAACTCCTGTAATATTTTTCTGAGTTTTCCTCTTCATTGCACCATGAGGAGTGGTTGTTGCAATTTCTGCAACAACCACTTTCTCACCTAATTCTCCTTCTGTAAAAATGCATCCTGTACAATAACCTCTTTTACAATATTAGTCATTATTTTAGTATTGATCCAGCATTTTGTCCAATACTGCCGACATAAGAAAAAAGTTCCTTTTTTTAACTGTAAACTTTTCTTTGTCCTCACAAAATTATATAATAGAAGTGAGCATTTATTATTTCGGGCGGTTTTACTTATGAATTCAGGTGTTACAGATACTGAAACAATAAGACCTGAGAATCGGGAGGAGTTGATCTTATGTCGAATATAGAAGCTGTTGGAGGTGCACGATCATGAGTGAGTATACCATCCTGCCGCTGATCAATGCATCATTTCAGCCGGGTGAGGCGAAAAGGACGGTAGCCGGTTTTGAAGACAGGGATTTTCAGAAAATTGCACGTGCTGAATATTATTATTTTACCGGGCAGGCGGAGAAATGCAGCCATATAGCAGAACGTTACCTGATGAGCCATAATATAAAGCTTAAGATGTCTTCCTGCCTGTTATATGTATATTCGAATCTGACACTTGGCAGAGCCGTGGCATCCAGAAAAGGGATATGGGAGATTCGGGAATGTCTTGAAAAAGAAATGAAATATTCTTCGTCTGCGGAGGATAAAGCAATTAGTGTATTTGCAGGATATATGTCTTCCGTACTTTTGCATCTTCCGGTAGATGAACTTCCGGATGTGGAATTTTATGCAGCTGCACTGCCTCCTGGAATTAAGATGTTTTCTGCCTATGTGATAGCTCATATGGCGTATTTGAAAGGGGAGTACGGCAGAGCGCTTGGAATTTGTGAGGCAGCATTCATGTTCAGGGACGGCACCTATCCGATTAGTATGATTTATCTGTATTGCATGATGGCAATGTGCCAGATGAATCTGAAACATCAGCAGAAAGCAAAAGACGCATTGATGCTGGCATGGAATATGGCGAAAGAAGACGAATTCCTGGAACCCTTTATTGAACATCATGGTTTGCTGCAGGGACTTCTGGAGTCATGTATCCGTAAGGAAGATTCAAAACTATATAACAAATTATCGGATAAGGTTATCAGTTTTAGCAGAGGATGGATGGCAATCCACAATCCAATGTCAGAGAATTTCGTAACAGATGCATTATCCACGGTAGAATTCTCGATTGCCATGCTGGCAAGCCGTGACTGGAATAACCAGGAAATTGCAGATTATCTGGGATTTTCACCTAATACGGTTAAAACTTATCTGAGCAGGATTTATGTGAAGCTGAATATAAAAAAGAGGGATGAACTGAAAAAGTATATGCTGAAATAGCAAAATATACTTTTTCGAGGTGAAACGGAGATTACACGGAAGCAGTCAACATGATAAAATCTTTATATACAGAAATTACCAGCAAAATTCGATGTTTATTGGGAGGAAACTATATGAAAAAAAGATTTTTGAGCGTCCTGCTTACGCTGTTCATGGTTCTAATGATGCTGCCAACAACGGCATATGCAGATACAGCCTACTGCGATATTTGTGGTAAAGAGGTAGATATAGACTATAGTAACTATGAATATTTAAACGCGCAATTTCATCAGAGGTCTGGTTATTGCCAAGAATGTGGTTCTTTTGTTGCGAAGCCACGCTCTGAGCATAATTGGAGTGGAACGGCAACTTGCACAAGCGGACAGACTTGCACAGTTTGCGGTGGGACATCCAATCCACGTGGACATGCTTACGAAAGCACCGTGACTATCGAACCTACCTGCACTACAGACGGCGTTCGTACCTATGTCTGCAAGAATGACAGCAGTCACACCTACACAGAGCCGATCCCTGCTGCAGGTCATAATCTTGAAAAGGCAGAAAAGAAAGATGCCGGCTGCACGGAAGCTGGATATGAAGCCTACTGGAGATGCCAGACTTGCAAAAAGCTTTTCTCAGACGAAGCTGGGACTGTGGAAATCATCAATCCAATAGAGATCAAAGCGACAGGTCATGATCTGAAAGCAGTCAAGAGAAAAGAAGCCGGCTGCACCAAAGATGGATATGAAGCCTACTGGAGATGCCAGACTTGCAAAAAGCTTTTCTCAGACGAAGCTGGGACTGTGGAAATCATCAATCCAATAGAGATCAAAGCGACAGGTCATGATCTGAAAGCAGTCAAGAGAAAAGAAGCCGGCTGCACAGAAGATGGACACGAAACATACTGGAGATGCCAGACCTGCAAAAAGCTTTTCTCAGACGCAGCAGGAACCGTGGAAATCAGCAATCCGACAGCGATTAAAGCAACTGGTCACAATCTTGAAAAGGTAGAAAAGAAAGACGCCGGCTGCACAGAAGATGGACACGAAACATACTGGAAGTGTAACACCTGCAAAAAGCTTTTCTCAGACGAAGCAGGAACCGTGGAAATCAGCAATCCGACAGCGATTAAAGCAACTGGTCATAATCTTGAAAAGGTAGAAAAGAAAGACGCCGGCTGCGCAGAAGATGGACACGAAACATACTGGAGATGCCAGACCTGCAAAAAGCTTTTCTCAGACGCAGCAGGAACCGTGGAAATCAGCAATCCGACAGCGATTAAAGCAACCGGTCATAATCTTGAAAAGGTAGAAAAGAAAGACGCCGGCTGCACAGAAGATGGACACGAAACATACTGGAAGTGTAACACCTGCAAAAAGCTTTTCTCAGACGAAGCAGGAACCGTGGAAATCAGCAATCCGACAGCGATTAAAGCAACTGGCCATAATCTGAAAAAGGTAGAGAAGAAGGATGCTACTGCTACAGAGGAAGGAAACAGCACATACTGGTTCTGCGATAAATGTAATAAGTATTTTAGTGATGCAAAAGCAGAAACTGAAATAAAAAAGGAAGACACAGTGCTTGCAAAACTTTCTACAGTAAACAAAAAGGAAACAGAGGCATCTTCAGCAAAGACAGCTAACGCAACAAAGGTGACCAGTACAACGGATAAAACAACGAAGTCCTCTCCAAAAACTGGTGACAGTACAGATGTGCAGTTATATGTGATTCTTATGCTCGTTTCAATAGGTGCTGCTGCAGGAGCTGGCGCTAAGAGAAAGCTTAAGACCCAGCGGTAATGACTATAAAGAATTAAATTTAAAATAACTTCTATATAACGAAGGGGCTGTTCTCGACAGCCCCTTCGTTTTTGTTTTATTTACTTTTCTTCAGAATCCTTGTCTGCAACGGAGCCATGACTTCACTCTCTGTTCCATAAAGCAATTCATACTCTGCCGGAACCGGAACAGCCTGTGGCTTACGCGCATAGTTCTGGATGAAGAGATATTCGGTATCCTCGTTTTCTCTTACTGTTACAGAAACTCCTTCCGGAATAATCTCTATTGGAGATTTCAGACCTGCTTCTGCTGCTACTCTGCCATAGAAATCCTGGTAGAATCCAAGCTCCATGTCCGCGCATACATAATATACATGGCCTTTGCCAAATGCCTTGTGTGTCAGCACCGGATATCCCTGATAGAAGTCTTCGCCATAACGCATCAGCACTTCTGCATCCGAAACCTTGACCAGTTCGCAAAGGTTTTTGCAAGTATATACATTGCTGATTCCAAGATGACTTCCCGCCTCCGGGATCGCATGATTTTCTTCCCAGTCATAGAGCGCATCTGTCTCTGTGCTGCGGAGTCCCGCCACATCCATAAGCCCATATGGAGTTCCGCCAAGGAAGCATCTGTCAGTACCATCAACCAGTCCTGACCAGTAAGAAAGCACCAGAGTTCCACCGTTTTCCACATAAGCACGAAGCTTTTCTTCGTATCCATCTTTGAACATATATGCCATCGGAGCCGCCAGAACTTTATAATCGGAAAGGGAATGTTCCATTGCGATCACATCCACATTCAGCCCCTGTTCTCTCAGAGCACGGTAGTTTTTCTGGACTGCTTCGCGGTAGTGCATATCTACATTTCGTGGTCCCTGCACATCAGCGATCGCCCAGTCGTTCTCACGGTCATAGAGAACAGCCGCCTGCGATCTCATGCTGGTTCCAACCGTCTCCTGGATCTGCTCAAGAGCCTCGCCAACCTCTGTTACTTCGCGGAAAACGCGGGTATCATCTCCGCCATAATGATCGATCACTGCACCATGGAACTTCTCCGAAGCTCCCTGGCTCTGGCGAAGCTGGAAATACAGCACGCTGTCAGAACCATGTGCTACAGCCTGGAGAGATGCAGCCAGATGCATTCCCGGTTTTTTAAGTTTGTTGATCGGTTTCCAGTTCGTTGCAGACGGACAGGATTCCATAAGAAGGAATGGTTCCTTCCTGATACTGCGCATCAGATCATGCTGCATTTCCGCATCAACTGCAGTAAGATATTCTTCTTTTTTGTGCCAGCTTGGATAATTATCCCAAGATACCACGTCCAGAACATCCTTAAATTTTTTGTAATCCAGACCGTCATAATCATACATCAGATTTGCTGTTACAGGCAGTTCAGAACCACCCTCGCGGATCGCATCAACCTCATTTTTAATGAAGTCGATCGTCTGGTATGTCACAAATCTCTTCCAGTCAAGCTTCAGTGCATGAAGTTCATTTTCGCCTTTAGTTGACGGACTTTCAATCTGATCAAAGCTATTATATCTATGGCTCCAGAAAGTAGTACACCAGCGTTTATTAAGGTTCTCGATCGTGCCGTATTTTTCTTTCAGCCATTCACGGAACTTCGCCTGGCACAGCGGGCAGTGGCATTCTCCTCCAAACTCGTTAGAGATATGCCACAGCATAACTGCCGGATGTCTGCCAAATCTTTCAGCTAATTTCTTATCAATCGCATGTACTTTTTCTCTGTATACCGGAGAGGTAAAGCAGTGATTATGTCTGCCTCCGAAGAATCTTCTTGTTCTGTCCGGATCCATACGAAGAACTTCTTCGTACTTGTCTGCCATCCATTTTGGTCTTGCTCCTGACGGTGTTGCAAGAATAGTATGGATGCCCTCTTTGTAGAGATTATTGATAATTTCCTCTAACCAGTCAAAGTTATATTTTCCCTCTTCTGGTTCAAGAACTGCCCAGGAAAAAATCCCTACAGATACAGTATTGATGTGTGCTTTTTTGAAATATTCGATGTCCTTTTGGAGAATATCCGGGCGGTCAAGCCACTGCTCCGGATTGTAATCTCCACCATGAAGATAATGTCCGTATTTGATCTGTTTTGCCATTTTTTCTCCTCTTAAAGTCCTTTAAAAACAAAGGAAAATTCCATCTTTTTGTCAGTTTTCAGCAAATATTCTTCGTGTGTGCGAGCACCCCAGCTGTCATCACCACCGATTCCCATCTGGTCTTTTGCCACACGTACAACAGTGTAATGAACCTCTGGAAGTTCATATGGATGCATTGCATTTTCCATCTCATGAGGTGTGTATGGAAGTGCAGAGAACATCATCGGCCCATTGTTTTCATCCATCTCAAAGAGCATTCCTCTACCCTTGCGGTCAGTTACTTTTGCCCAGCGTACTTCTTCTTTTGCACCACATTCCTGCGGTACCATATATCTTGCGATATTGTCTGCAACTTTGTTTGCATAAATGCCAAGTTTTGCACCTTTCTTACGGTCTGCATAAGTTTCTGCCTCGCCAAGTCCATACCATTCTACACGGTCATAATCTGCGTTGAATTTGAAGATTACACCGAATTCCGGCATATCACCGAGTTCTTTAACAGGGTCATACGTAAGAGTTGTTTTCACTCTTCCATCACCGAAAACTTCATAAGAAAGCTTGCATTCGCTGGTCGGTGTAGTCGGCATGATGTAGGTATAAGCTACTTTTACAGACTTCTCATTCACTTCTACTTCTGGCATATTTGACGGGCCATACGGTCCCTTGCGGAAGTCTTTGTGACTTAAGTACATGCTGGCAAGTTTCCACTGTCCGTAGCGCATTCCCATAAGATTTCCACAGTCATTGTCGGTTGGTGCACGCCAGAAATTCGGTTTCGGGATTGCCTCGATCATCTCTTTTCCGGCATATTTATAAGATACCAGACCACCGTTTAACACAGAGAAAAGTACTTCAAAGTGTGCGCCTCTGACACCGATATTGTGTGTGCTGCGGATCACTTTTACACCTTCCGGGCAGGTCTTTTTCGGTTCTTCAACCTGGTATACATACTGTCCAAAAGCCACCTCATGTCCTGCTTCTGCCCATGCTTTATCTTCTTTCAGATGGAAGGAAACAGTCACCGTATATTCGCCTGGTTTCTCTTCTTTTGCAAGCGGAAGTACATAAGTTTCTTCGCTTAATGGAGCAACTGCAGTTGCAAGAGAAGCCTTGTGGATCACTTTGCCATTCTTTGCAACAGTTACTTTGCAATCAAAAATATCTGTGCTTACAAACAGGTTTTTGTTGATGACTTTTACGCTGTCTGCACTGACTTCTGCAGTGATATTCTGGTAGTTGAATTTGACTTCCTGCATCTTTGGAGAAGCATCTCTGTTTCCGCCATATGCGATACCATTTCCACTGAAGTTGTAATCTGTCGGACGTTCTCCGAAGTCACCGCCGTATGCCTGGAATTCTTTGCCGTAGCGGTCTTTTTTGTAGATAGACTGGTCAATATAGTCCCAGATAAATCCGCCCTGATACTTCGGTTCTGTGTCTGTCAGATCTGTATATTTGTGCATTGCACCGCAGGAATTTCCCATTGCGTGGGTATATTCACAGCAGATAAACGGCTTGGAACTGTCTTTTGCAAGGAACTCCTTGATTGCTTCTACAGACGGATACATCTGGCTTTCCATGTCGCTGGTATCGTTATATCTGCGGTCGTGGCAGAGACCTTCATAATGAACCAGACGAGTCGGATCTGCCTTATGGAAGAACTGTGACATTTCAAAAATATCCTTGCCTCCGAAGGACTCATTTCCGCAGGACCAGATCAGGATCGCAGCGTGGTTTTTGTCTCTCTGGTACATGGAATTTGCACGATCAAGCATCATATCCAGCCATTCCGGTTTGTCATGCGGCACAACATAGGTGTAATCCTTCGTAAATTCAGCAACATCCCAGGAACCATGAGATTCAAGGTTTGTCTCATCGATCATATAGATTCCGTATTCATCGCAGAGCTGATAGATCAGGGATGCATCCGGATAATGGCAGGTACGGATTGCATTGATGTTGTTCTGTTTCATGATCTTAAGGTCTTTACGAAGCTCTTCTTCGGACACGTGTCTTCCACTCACAGAGCTGAATTCATGACGGTTTACGCCCTTGAATACGATACGTTTTCCGTTCAGTGTCATGATACCGTCTTTCATCTCAAAACGACGGAATCCAACCTTCTGCAGAACTACTTCCTGAAGTTCTCCTGCCTCGTTATAAACCTCTAAAACAAGGTCATAAAGCTGCGGATCTTCTGCACTCCAGAGTACCGGATCTTCTACTTTCCAGGAATAAATTTCCTCTCCGTCGAGTGCTTTTTTATCTTCGATCACGGTCTCTCCATCTTTGGAAAGAGTGATCTTTACTGTACCTTTGCCCCAGGTATCTGTTCCGATCTCAAGTGCCGCTGTACTTAAAGTTTCGTCCGGGATTGCACGGATCTGAAGGTCATAAACATGAACCTCCGGCACGGTATAAAGATAAACATCTCTGTAGATTCCAGAGAAACGATAGAAATCCTGGTCCTCGCACCAGCTGCTTGCTGTCCATTTGAATACCTGTGCTGCGAGTTTGTTTTCACCTTCTTTTACATACTCGGTCAGTTCAAATTCTGACGGTGTAAAGGAGTCTTCACTATATCCTACAAACTGTCCGTTGAGCCATAATGCAATGCCGCTCTCTGCTCCCTGAAAAGAAATAAAGAGACGTTTTCCCTGCATTTCTTCCGGCACTTCGAAGTATTTCACATAGCTTGCAACCGGGTTAAAGTGCTCCGGAATCTCACCCGGATGAATGTCTTCGTGACCTTCCCACGGATACTGTACGTTGGCATACTGAGGTGCATCATATCCTTCCATCTGGATATGTGCCGGCACGCGGATATCATCCCAGTCCTTGCAGCAATAGTCTGCTTTTTCAAATCCCGGGATTGCACTTCCGTAGTTGCGGGCATAGTGGAATTTCCAGATTCCATTGAGATCGTAACGGAAAGACGTTGCTTTTTCCTGCGCTTCCTCTCCATCTCTGTAATATGTATGGTCAGAATGCGCATCCATTCTTCTGTCCTTAAAATACTGTGGATCCTTTACTAAAGAATAATCAAAAGTTTTCATTCTTATCCTCCTGCGTTATTATTTTTAAGCAAAAAAGGATGCCGCATAATCTGTCTGGGACATATTACGCAATATACCCACAGGCCCAAGCAGCATCCTTTTATTAAATTCATTGTTTACTTGACAGCACCGGTAATACCTTCTGCGAACTGTTTCTGCAGTACGAAGAAGACGATCATGGTCGGGATGGAACAGAACAATACGCCGCACATCAGCATACCATAGTCTGTTACATAACCTGTGATCAGGTTGGCGATCAACATTGGCATTGTCATTGCCTTATTATCTGTCATGATTACCTTCGGCCACAGGTAAGAGTTCCATGCGTTCATGAAGGTAATAACAGCTGCAGCTGCATATGTAGATTTCATTGTAGGAATGAACATCTGGAAGAAGATCCTTACTTCGCTCAGTCCATCAATACGAGCTGCTTCGATAATATCTACCGGGAATGATCTTGCGTTCTGACGGAACATCATGATCATAAATGGTGTAGAAATGATTGGAAGGATAAAACCAACTGCTGTATTCAGAAGTCCTGCTTTGGAGAACATTTTGAACAACGGAACCATGGTTGCAACCTGCGGAACCATCATTGCAAGAAGCAGCACGGAGAACAGTCTGTCTTTTCCTTTGTCATGATAAACTTCAAATCCATATCCTGCGATAGAGCAGATCAGAAGACAGATCACTGTGGTAAGGATTGCATAGAAAAACGAGTTTCCAAGTGCTCTCCACAGTGGCTGCTGAGCTGTCAGATTGTGGAAGTTTTCCATAAAATGACTTCCCGGAAGGATACGTCCACGGGATACATCTGTTGATGTATTTGTCGCAGCTGAGATCATCCAGTATAACGGGAATACAGAAATAAATGACACGATGATCAGAAAAATATAAGTAGGAATCAATCTTCTCTGAATGGCTGATTTGTTTTTCTTAGTCACGTGTATCACCTACTTTCAAGTTGATAAATGCAAGCACAGCTACCATGATGAATATGATAAATGACATCGCTGATGCATATCCAAAGTTCGGTACGTTAATAAAGCATGTGTTGTAAATATAGTGGGACATTGTGATTGTGGAGTTTGCCGGGCCACCTTTTGTCAGGTTGACAGACTCATCAAACAACTGCAGTGTACCAT
>OLRR01001122.1_pt1 | contig 17976 bp, 18 predicted proteins | sample 1671941 | NCBI WGS metagenome assembly OLRR01 (sample SAMEA3136628, study PRJEB25190) | human gut metagenome
TTGTTGATGATGAAATGGGAGAGGACTATGCGAAGCTGGCCGGTCTGACTGCAGAGGAAGATCTGCAGGAACCATTGAAAGAAAGTATGAAAAAAAGAATGCCATGGCTGATCATTCTTTTGGGATTGGGTATGGTAGTTTCTTCTGTTGTTGGGATATTCGAAAAAGTTGTCACAAATCTGCCGATTATTATGTGTTTCCAGTCACTGATTCTTGACATGGCAGGAAATGTCGGCACACAGTCTCTGGCGGTTACGATCCGTGTTCTTATGGACGAATCGCTCACCGGCAGACAGAAACTGGAACTTGTACTGAAAGAGATGAAGATTGGTCTCTGTAACGGTGGGGTACTCGGCATTTTATCCTTTGTACTGATTGGTCTGTATATCTGGCTGTTTAAGGGAAAAACGCTGGTATTTGCATATGCGGTATCCGGCTGCATTGGTTTTTCCCTGCTTCTGGCAATGCTGATATCCAGTGCGGTGGGAACCTGTATTCCTCTGTTTTTCAAAAAGATCCATATCGATCCGGCAGTTGCATCCGGACCGTTGATTACCACAGTAAATGACCTGGTTGCGGTTATTTCCTACTATGGACTGAGCTGGATTTTCCTTATTGAGATGCTGCATCTTGCGGGGTAAGTGATAAAAAAGAACCTCCAGGTATGATTTTGACTATGTAGATTTTAAATATTTTATTGCACCGCCTATTAACATGCAAATCCAAAAACTCGCGATGCTCGAACAGATGGATTTGCATGTAGCTATGCTCATAAAATTATTTAAAATTCTACAATTAGTAAAAATCATACCTGGAGATTTTATTTTCGCTTACTCCGCAAGGTGGTGGTAAGAGAGAGTAATTTAACGAAAAAGGAGGCACTTATGATAAAAGCAGTTATTTTTGATATGTATGAGACCTTGATTACACAGTATGGCGGGCCGGTATATTTCCGGGCACAGATGGCAGCAGATGCCGGTATAGATCCGGTGTTATTTGATGCACTTTGGATTCCGAGTGAGAATGACCGGACCATTGGAAAGCAGACATTGGAAGAGACAATTGAGCAGATATTGAGACAGACTGGAAAATACAGCGAGGAGACATTCCAGACTATTATTTCCGGAAGAAAGGCAGCAAAAGCAGATTGTTTTTGTCATCTTCACCCGGAAATTATTCCGATGCTTCAAGCATTAAAAGAAAAAAAGATTAAAATCGGACTGATTAGTAACTGTTATTCTGAGGAAGCGGTATTGATCCGGGAAAGCCAGTTATTTCCATATTTTGATGAGACATGTCTGTCTTATGAACTGGGAATGAAAAAGCCAGATCCGGGAATATTCCTAAAGTGTATGGAAGGGCTTGGCGTGAGAGCCGGAGAATGTTTGTACATCGGAGATGGCGGGAGCCATGAACTGGAGGCAGCAGATATTATGGGAATGACTGCGCTTCAGGCACGGTGGTATATCAAAGAGGTGCCGGAACTGGATATCCGAAAAGAGAAGTTCGAACAGCTAGAGACACCGATGGCGGTGTTAGAAAAGATATAAAAAACGATTCGTTTATTTTTAGACAAATAATATATCTTAAAAATATACAAAAGTATTGCATGAAAAGCATAGAATTGATACAATAAATGTAAGGTGCTGTCAGCACTGGTGTGTTTGGCGGTTTATTTTTTACAGGGAGTCTATAGCTCTGATTACATAGATGATTCTAACGATGAACTAATATGGAAAGGAGAACATACTTATGCTGACAATGGCTGACTTGATTGCAGTACTTAGTCTCTGCTTAACCTCATTTGGTCTTGGATATACGATTGGGTGTAATAATAAGACCGCAACCAAAGATTCACTGGATCTTTGGTTGCATGCTTGGCAAAAAAAATAACCGCCTGTTAGCCTGAGAAACTAATACGGTTATTTTTTATTTACAATGATCAGGTAAATCGCCATTGGCAGTACCTTTTATATAAGTATATTAACACTGATATGTGTGTGTGTCAAATATATGTTGTATGAAAAGGACGAAGTGGTATGAAGATAAATAATCAATATGAGGAAGCAGAAGCGATTTATCCAGTTACAGGATTATATATTGATCCGGACGGGAATGCTGTAGAAAAGTCAGAGATGCTTTTATCGGAGCATCGTATGGACGTGTATATTAATGATGTGCTGACGATGAAATTAGTGTGTACACCGAAGGATTTGCCGGGACTGGTACTGGGACGAATGGTCAGCGAAGGCATGATTCATTCATCAGAGGAAGTGGAATACCTTTATATCTGTGAGCATGGGACCAGGGCGAGAGTACAACTTGTTTCAGAACATTGTGGATTGGTTAATGATAATCTGAGTGCAGAAGTCATGGATACGCCGACTTGTTGTACGGATAATAAGACCATATATAGTGGATTTGCAGTGGAAAAAGAATTGCAGCATCTGGAGCCGGTAGAAGTTAGTCTGGAACTTATGTATGCATTTGACGAAGCCTTTCATCAGGATATGCCATTGCATGAGGCGACATGGTCAACACACAGTTGCTTTCTTGCATATAAGGGAAAGATTGTGTATTCCTGTGAGGATATCGGACGCCATAATGCACTGGACAAAGCGATTGGCTATGCACTTATGCATGATTATGATTTTCATGAATGTGCAGTCTTTACAACCGGACGTCTCCCAATCGACATGATTACAAAAGTAATACGGGCGGGAATTCCGCTTGTGGCAAGTAAAAAGACTCCGACGGCAGAAGCTGTAAAACTGGCACAGGAATATGGATTGACGATGATTGGAAGAGCGAAGAATCACAAGATGATGCAATATACGCTGTATAAAGAATAAGACATTAGGTTCTGCTCTTGCATGGTTGTTTGCACTCTTTGCAGTGATTGCTTCATTTGGTATTGGAAATATGACACAGGGAAATTCTATTTCAGGTGCACTGCATGCAACATTTTATATCCCGACATGGATCACTGAAATTGTGATCACAGTGCTGGCTTGTAACAATCGGGATTACATTATTTGCATTTTCTACAATCCTCGGATGGGAATATCATGGAGAAAAAGCATTTGAATATTTACTTGGAACACACAAATATAACATGTTTTACAGAGTGCTCTTTTCTCTGGTTGTATATCAGCTGGGAGATGACTCCCATCTATAGGTGGTGAGAAACAAGCTTGTATCAGTGGGGGAGTCAATCCCCCAGCTGATATAGCCTCCGGCAGGGCGCACATTGTCCGGTGGACAATGGTTTTGCGCCGACCGAAACGGAGTGTAGACTTGCAGAGGTGCGCAGTAGAAGTATGTCATGCAATTGCATGACGCGCACCTCGCAGCAAGAATGCCGAAGCATTCTTGAACTTGGCTGCACACAGACACTTAATCTTGTATGGAGCTTTTCGGATATAGCCAATGCGCTTATGGCAATCCCGAACCTGATCTGCATGCTCATACTTAGTAAAGAAGTAGCACAGGACATCAAAGCATTCCAGCCAGAGATAGACAACAGACATACAGAAAAACGTTCCAGTTCAGACGCTTGTCTGCAAGATACAAAATAAAAATATGAGAAAAATATAAAAAAGCAGATATTCCAGACAAATCACTTATTCGTAGATTGTAGAATGAAAAGATACAAAAATAAACAAGAAAAATGTATAATGTCATATTTCAAACAGAAAAAGTCCTGTTCTATGACGATAGGGTAAAATTCGTTATGTCTGCGAGCATAGCATGTCTTTCTATGTACTGTTTGAGCCGTAAGGCGAGTTTACATAGAAAGACATAGATAAGCGGCGCAGCAGACATAGAATTTTACCCGTGTCATAGAACAGGACTTTTTCTGCTTTAATTTTATATAATTTTTCCATTTTACAAAAACAATTCTAACAGGAACACTACCATGCATGCGCATACGGATACTTGCAGCAGGCTTTTCCCAAACCATGCAAGTGCTGTGGCAACGATCAGAGCTGCCCATGCAGACCAGACACTTCCGGTCGCGGACAGGATTGCCGGGAAGGTCATGACTGCCAGTGTGACGTATGGTACATAGTATAGAAATGACCGAATCGTTTTATTTTTAATTTCTTTTCGAATCAAGGTCAGAGGCAGCATACGGATCAGATAAGATACTCCGGCCATGACCAGGATATAGATATAAATATTATGACTCATGACTTGCCTGCCTTTCATTGTTATTTAATACACTAGATTCAGTGCTTTTTGTATCGTCTTCCTCCTCATTGATTGGGAACAAGATTGCAGCACCTCCGGCAATGAGAATCGTAAGCAGAATCGTTCTTGTTCCGGTAGAAAGTGTGTGGACGACTGGAAGTTTTGTAAATGCAAAGCTTGCTCCCATGGAAATCAAGACAACTCCCGCGAGAATCTTATTTTTTCTTGCAGGCGGGATAATGATTGCCAGGAACATGCCGTAAAGACCGACACTTAATGCACTGACGATATTAGCCGGTAGAATGGATCCCATCAAAGTTCCAAAAAGTGTTCCGAAAGCCCAGCCGGGAAGTGCTACAGTATATGCACCAAAAGAATAGTATGGATTCAATTTACCCGGTACGGCCACGGAGATTCCAAATAACTCATCAGTGACATCATAACTTAGAAGCAGACGCTGGATCATCGGTGTGTCTGGTGGAAGTTTCTGACTTAATGCACAGGACATCAGAAGATAACGGGCATTTGTGATCAATATCAGAATCGCGACCTCCAGATAGCCGCCACCTGCGGCAATCAGTGTAAATCCGGCAAATTCACCGGCTGATGCATTATTAGTAAAACTTACGAGAAATGCCTGAAAGGGTGTGAACCCGGCATTTTTCGCAGCAATACCAAGGGTAAATGAAACTGCGAGATAGCCAAGGGCAATGGGAATTGCGTCCCGCATACCCTTGGCAAACCAAGACTTATTAGTACCTCTCATTTGTGACCTCTTTTCCTATCTCATAAATTCATTGATTACGTGTAACACACCGTCTTCATCGTTGGATTTTGTGATGTAATCTGCAGATTTTTTCACCAGTGGCTGAGCATTTGCCATGGCAACTCCAAGTCCGGCAGTTTCAATCATAGTCAGATCATTGTATCCGTCCCCGCAACAGATCATGGCATCGGTAGAAAGTCCGATGCTGGTGAGCAGCTTTGTAAGGGAGTGAGCTTTATCAATACCCTGGGGCATAATTTCGAGAAAGAACGGATCTGAGCAGTAAATAGACAGATAAGAGTGAAATTGTTTTTCAGCTTCAGCTTTTACTTCCTGAATCAGTTCCGGTTCTCCGGTAATCAGAAATTTATTGTTATTATTTTTAGTGACGTAAGAGATGAAATCGTCCACTTTTGTAATCGGCATATGATTGATGAAAGATTCTTTTTCGCTGTATTCATTCGTATCTCCACCTGAAATCAGCTCGGTATCGGTGTATGCAAGAATGTCAATCCCCGGATATTTTTTCACGATTTCAAGAAGCGGAGCCGCAACATCGTTTGGAAGATATTTGCTGTAAATGATTTCACCGGATCGGCAGTCTGTGATACGACCACCGTTGTAGGAGAGAATATAACTTCCATAGTCTCCAAGGTGAAGTTCCTCTGCCAGAGGAAGGACGCCCTGAGAAGGACGTCCACTGGCTAATACAACTTTTTTTCCGTTTTTCTGAATGTCGATCAGAGCATCTCTGGTCGATGGTGTGATCTCTTTTCTGGAATTGGTCAGTGTCCCATCCAGATCCAGTGCCAGAAGCTGGTAGTTCATAGTTTTATACTCCTAAAATTTTTGTAATTCATCTACGATTTCAGGGAACTGCATACCATGTGAAGCTTTCACAAGGATATTGTCACCTGGTTGAATCAGATGTTTCATCTCTGCAAGAAAGTCTGCTTTTGCAGGGAACCATTTTGCCTCGCAGCCATGTTCAGAAGCTCCGGCTACAAGCTCTTTGGAAAGCTCGCCAATTCCGCATACAAGGTCGATGCCTATATCACCTGCATGTGCACCGGTTTCGTAGTGGAGTTCTTTTCCGGTCTCGCCCAGTTCGCCCATGTCGCCAAGAACAGCGACTTTTCGTCCGATTGCCATATTCAGAACATCTAAGGAAGCCTGCATGGAAATTGGATTTGCATTATAGCAGTCATCTAAGATGATGATTTTATCTGTCTGAATGATATTATTTCTTCCGGGGATTGAAGGCAGTCCTTCAATTCCGGCTTTGATTTCTGCTGGTGTAAGTCCAAGTTGATAGCCGACAGCAGTTCCGGCAAGAGCGTTTTGTACCATGTGAGCACCAGGAAGTGGAACGATGCAGTCAAAGCTTTCGCCGGACGGAAGATGAATCGTACAGGAAGAACCGCGAAGTCCAAGTGATTCTACGTCAGTTGCATAGAACTGGCAGTTCTTTCCAAGACCGAAAAATTCAGGATCTACGCCTTTGACCGGTCCCATATCACGGAGCAGATCATCGTCTCCGTTCAGAAGAATAGAACCACCGGTCTTCATATCCTGGATCATCTGAGATTTTTCCTGAAGAATCCCTTCTCTTGTTTTGAAAAATTCCAGATGTGCGATACCGATATTCGTGATCACACAGATATCCGGGCTAGCTACGCTAGAAAGACGACGCATCTCACCAAAGTGGTTGACACCCATTTCCAGAACAGCGACCTGATGCTTTTCATTCATTTCAAAAATTGTAATTGGAAGCCCCCATTCATTGTTGAAGTTTCCAAGTGTTTTATGTACACAGTATTTCTGAGACAATACAGAAGCAATCATTTCCTTTGTGCTTGTCTTTCCGACACTTCCTGTGATTCCGACAACCTTAATATCGAAAGAATCACGATAAAGCTTTGCAGTATCAAGAAGTGCCTGGCCAGTAGACTCTACCAGAATATATGGAAAATCTGTCTCGCCAAGATCTTCATGGGAAATCACGCACATTGCGCCTTTTTCAATGGTATCCGGAATGAATTTGTGAGCGTTGACGCGTTCACCGTCAATGGCAATGAACAGATAGTCTTTTTCAACTTTCCGGCTGTCAATTGTAACACCGGCCACTTCTTTGTCCAAAAGATTTTCAGGTCCCCGGTACTCTCCGTGGCAGGCCTTAGTAATATTTCTTAAAGTAAGGTTTTTCATGATGGATTTCCTCTTATCTGTAACGCGCATTCATAGATTCTTCAATGATGCGTTCGCATAATTCGTTGTACTCGATGCCTGCGGCTTTTGCAGCCTTCGGAAGCAGACTTGCGGCAGTCATTCCTGGAAGTGCATTCATTTCCAGACTGTAGAATTCGCCGTCTTCGTCATCAATGATAAAGTCAGCACGTGCATACACATCCATACGGAGTGCGGCAAATGCTTCTTCTCCGGCACGCATCATGCGCTGCTGAGTTTCTTCATCAATAGATACCGGTGGACAGATTTCCTGTGCTCCGCCAGCCTGATATTTATTCTCATAGTTGAAGACACCATCTTTCGGAATGATCTCAACTAATGGGAGTGCTTTTCCGGCAATGACAGCGCTGGCAAACTCACGGCCTTTGATGTAAGGCTCAATGACCAGTTCTTCATCTGGGTTCTTTTCAAATGATTCACGAACTGCATTGTTATATTCTTCTTCTGTATGACAGATGTAAACTCCGATACTGGAACCATTTTCACATGGTTTTACGACCAGTGGGAGATAATATCCAAGTTCGGATAAAGGAAGATCCTTTGTCTCTTTTGTCAGATGTGTTCCACGAGGAGTCGGTACGCCACTCATTTTATAAATCTGTTTTGTTACTAGTTTGTTCATAGACAGGGCACAGCCAAAAGAGTTGCAGCCTGTATATTTGATTCCAAGAAGATCAAAAGCAGCCTGAAGTTTACCATTTTCTCCGACAGAGCCGTGCAGAGCGACAAATGTAATGTCTGCCATACGGCACAGTTCAATGACATTTGGTCCAAACATGCAGTCGGACTGATCTGGGCGAGATTTCCTCAGGGCTTCAAGGTCAGGTTCTTTTGTGCTGATATTTTTTGCAATCTCAAGACCTGCGCCCGGAAGGGTAAATACATCTTCCAGATTCGCAGGCGCATTTTCAAGACCGAAGTACAGGTCAAGAAGATAAGCCTGGTGTCCGTTTTCCAACAGTGTTTTGCAGATGCCGGCACCGGAAGTCAGTGAGACGTCACGCTCCGGACTTAAGCCGCCTGCTAATACTATAATTTTCATAATGAATGATCTCCTTTTATTCTGGTTTGTGTGCCTGATCGAGTAAGGCTTTCTTTACATCATATAATCGCTGGGATAAATCTACATAAACCCGGTGTGGATAGAAGAGACGTTTTGTCTCGTCCCACAGGGAGTCTTTTTCCTGTTTACAATATTCTGCAATCTCCGTGACAGAAGGGGAAGTGTAAATACATTCTCCGTTTTTGAAGATCGGAACAAGCATTTCACGCATGGTATAAGTGCCGCCTGCAAGCTTTGTTTTCTTCCATGTCTCCAGCGGGTCAAAGAGAAGAAGATCCTGACTTTCGTCAAATGTTTCATCAGCGAAGCAGATCAGATCAGCTTTGATCTTGCCGGTCTCTTTTTCATAGACACGGTAGATTGTCTTATTTCCTGGATTGGTGATCTTTTCTGTGTTTTCAGAAATCTTGATCTTCGGGATAAATTCTCCGTTTTCATTCTTGATTGCAGACAATTTGTATACACCGCCAAATGACGGGCAGTCTTTGGACGTGATCAGATGAGTACCAACACCCCAGGAGTTGATCGCTGCACCCTGTGCCTTCAGATCATGGAGCAGATATTCGTCAAGATCATTGGAAGCGCAGATGGAAGCGTCCGGGAATCCGGCTTCATCTAACATTTTACGTGCTTTTTTGGAAAGATATGCAAGGTCTCCGCTGTCCAGACGGATTCCGTATTTTTTTAATGGTTTTCCTGCGTCTTTAAATTCCTGGAAGACACGGATGGCATTTGGTACGCCAGATTTTAATGTGTCATAAGTGTCTACCAGAAGTGTACAGTTGTCCGGATATAGCTCTGCGTAATATTTAAATGCAGTGTATTCGTCCGGGAATGTCATGATCCAGCTATGTGCGTGAGTTCCCATAACAGGGACATCAAAAAGCTGACCTGCCAGTACATTTGACGTACCGACACATCCGCCGATTATAGCGGCACGTGCTCCGTAAAGTCCGGCATCTGGTCCCTGTGCACGGCGCAATCCGAACTCCATGATTCCGTCTCCGTCGGCGGCATAGACAACACGGGAAGTCTTAGTAGCGATGAGAGACTGGTGATTGATCAGATTCAGGATAGTCGTCTCGACAAGCTGAGCTTCCATGATCGGAGCAATGACCTTAAGCAGTGGCTCTTTTGGGAATACTACGCTTCCTTCCGGAATCGCATAGATATCTCCTGTAAAGTGAAAACCACTTAAATACTGAAGAAAATCATCATCAAAAATGTGAAGACTTCGTAAGTAGTCCACATCTTCGTAGGTGAAATTCAGGTTCTTAATATAGTCAATGACCTGGTCAAGTCCCGCGCAGACGGAATAACCATTGCCGCAGGGATTGTGACGGTAAAACACATCGAATACAACCGTCTCATGTTGACCTTTTTTATAATAACCCTGCATCATTGTCAGTTCATATAAATCAGTCAGCAGTGTTAAATCTTGTTTGTTCATAGTGAGCTCCTTTCATGACTGAATCGTAAGCTTTGTTTTCATAATTGATGATACTACGGATTGCTTCGTATCGTACATTTCATGATATCTTGTGTATTATATATCATAATGGTACCTTTATACAAGGGTATGATTTTTCTCAATCGTGTCCTTTATGATCTTCTGGCAGTAAACATCGATCTTCTTGCGGTCCTCTTTTTCCATTTCATTCATATATACAGGGGGACAGTACTCCAGAACAACGTGAGTTTTTCTGATATATGGCAAATGTCCCTCAAAAATATTAATGGTGTTATTCAGTGCAACAGGTACGATCGGACATCCGCTCTTTTCTGCAATTTTAAAGGAACCGGCATGGAATGGAAGAAGACTTAATTCGTCTCCTTTGTTGCGTGTCCCTTCTGGGAAAATAAAAACAGAAATTCCATTTTTCACCTGATCGATCGCAGTCAGGATGGTTTTAAGACCTTCTCTTATATTGTCGCGATCCAGAAACAGGCAGTATACCCGTTTCATCCAGGTGCGAAGGAACGGGTAATTTAACATTTCCTTTTTGGCAACGAATCCGGTCAGATCCCTGCAGCGGGAATAAGTCAGCAAAATGTCAAAATAACTTCTGTGGTTGCCCACGTAGAGAACCGGTTCATCAGGAACACGGTCTTCTCCGATGACGGTCACTTCGACACCGGAAATTTTCAGGATCACTTTAAATCCCCATTGAACGATACGTAGTGCTGCGAGATCGGCTGAGCGTTTATTCACTTTGCCAATAAGCCAGAGAATTCCGAGTACAGGAATCCCGAGCAGAAAATATAACAATAAAAATATTGCAACGAGTATAAATCGTAACATATGTCAAGTTCCTCCAACTAATATCTTCCATATAAAATAGTCATGCCACGAAGTTCATCAGCAAGTTCGTCTTTGAGCGCGGACTGCTGATAACGCCAGCTCCAGTTCCCGGCGCCGATACCTGGTGTGTTCATGCGTCCTTCTGCACCGACACACAGAACATCCTGAAGAGGAAAGATTGCATATGCAGCAATACTTGCAAGTGCGGTTCCAATAAGATCCAATGGAAAATGTGTATCATTGCTGCAGTGTGTGTAGCGGCGTACTTTGTCGCGGCATTCCGGGCGCAGTGTCTGATACCAGCTACGAGTCGTGTCGTTATCATGAGTTCCGGTGTAACATACGCAGACTGGAGATGTGTAGCGGTGTGGCAGGTAGCTTCCTTCATCCAGAGAGTCAAATGCAAACTGCAGAACCTTCATGCCTGGGAATCCAAATTCATCTCGCAAAGCTTCCACTTCCGGGGTGATAATGCCCAGATCTTCTGCAATAATTGGAAGGTTTCCCTCAAAAGCATCACGGACTGCGGAAAATAATGCATGGCCCGGAGCTTTTACCCATTCGCCATTCACAGCGGTCAGTTCGCCGTAAGGAATGGACCAGAAAGCTTCAAATCCGCGGAAGTGATCTACACGCAGAATATCCAGGTTGTAAAGCTGTGCACGGATACGGGATATCCACCAGGAAAAATGTTCCGCCTCATGAGCTTCCCAGTTGTACAATGGATTACCCCATAACTGTCCGGTGGCTGAAAAATAATCCGGCGGTACACCGGCAACGGCTGTCGGGAAGCCTTTGCTGTCAAGTTTGAACAGAGACTGGTTCGCCCAGACATCGGCACTGTCCGGTGAAACAAAGATTGGAATATCACCGATGACGGAGATTCCCTTCTTGTTGGCATAAAGTTTCAGTTCATGCCACTGTTTGAAGAAAATAAACTGAATAAACTGATAGTAAGTGATGCTGTCGGCCAGTTCGGTCAGTGCGGCCTTCCGGGTCCTGGTATCCAGAACCTGATACTGAGGCGACCATTCATGCCAGGAACGGCCCCGATGCAGATCTTTGAGAGACATAAACAGAGCATAGTCTTCCAGCCAATCCTTCTCGGTTCGGCAGAAGTGGTTGAAAGCTTTATGCAGGGCTTTGTCCTCCGATGCAGTAAAATGTGCACAGGCTTTGCGGAGCAGAGCAGCCTTATAAGTGATCACATTGCCGTATTCAACAGAATAATCGTTGAAATCCGGTACATCGGCCAGGTCATCCTTCTCAAGAAGACCGTCCTTCAGCAGCAGATCCGGGCTGATGAGCAGCGGTTGACCGGCAAAAGCTGAAAAAGCCTGATAGGGTGAATCGCCGAAACCTGTCGGACCAAGGGGCAGACACTGCCAGAGGGTCTGTCCGGCGTCATATAAAAAGTCGATAAAAGCATAGGCACCATCACCGAGATCACCGATTCCATAAGGGCTCGGGAAAGAAGTCGGGTGAACAAGGATACCGCAGTAGCGTGGACGCGGTGTTTTTTTTATTTCCTGAACATTCATTCTATATTACCTCCAAATTCAAATTCCTGCACCTATTATACACGATAAACGAATAAATGCATAGTCTATAATCAGAAGCCTATCAGCAGGGGGAAAAACAGATGGCATACAACTATCAACGAAATTGTCCGCCATGCGGCGGGCGACCGCCGTACAGGGATCCGTGGGGACCGCCACCGCCGGGGGCTGGCCGACCGCCTTATCAGAGACCATGGGGACCGCCGCCGCCGGGGGCTGGCCGACCGCCTCATCAGGGACCATGGGGACCGCCGCCGCAGGGGCCTGGCCGACCGCCTTACAGGGAATCATGGGGAACTGCGGGAAAAAATAACAGACTTCAGTCTCAGTCATGTGCGCAGGAGGAAGAACAGGAAGCGGATGATCTGTACATGACTGATATGCCGGAGCCGGGGCAGATGGAAGAAGACTGGCTGTATATGCAACAGCTTTACCCGAATACGGCCCGCAAACTGGTGTATTATATTGAGGATGCGGCCGACCGGCTGGAATATGAGAACAGCATGATGTTTGACAACTACCCGGACCGGATCGCGGTGGAGCAGGTTGTCAAAGAGATTATTGCGGTCATTCAGGAAAATGACCCGGCGCTTATAACGATGCCTGAAGATACGGCTGAATCAGACAGAAAGGGGGATCAGACCTGGGATAGCTGCATGGAAGAAATGATACAGATCATGCTGCTTGGTGAGATGCATCACAGGAGATGGCGTTATCAGCAGATGAATCGCAGAAATTATTGAAAAATACCTGTGAATCGTTATAAAAATGGTTTACCGCAATTTACAGACAGAAAATGTTATGTTAAACTATAGAATTGAATAATAATCATTGCGCCGGCGCTCTGAGGAACTCCGGCGTTTCTTATAAAACATAGATAAGGTGTTTAGATGAATCAGATAGAAGAATTATTGAAGCGTGTGCTGACATCGCTTCTGGTAGATATGGTCATTAGCGGTGCAAGAGGCGGCGGTGACTTTATAAAGATAAAGGTACGGCCTGTTATGATCCGGGATAGTCTGTATTTTCAGGTATCCAGATATACGGACAAGCAGGTTTTTCATGAGAATATGACGGCGGAGGATGCTTTGGAGACATTGTCTGGATGGATACTGCATGATTTCCGACAGGCGCAGATCCGGATGCAGAATGAAATGGTGACGGTGCTTGTCAGCAAGAAGGGCAAGGCAACAGTAAAGAGCAAAAAAGCAGCCTGCATTGAGACACAGAATCTGGAGCATAATCGCAAGAAGCAATATATCATCGAAGAAGGAACGGCAGTGCCTTTTATGATTGATCTGGGCGTTATGACAGAAAGCGGGAAGATTATCCGTACACGTTATGACAAGTATCGACAGATCAATCGCTTCCTGGAGTTTATTGAAGATATTCTGCCGGAACTGCCAACCGACAGAACCGTGCATATCATTGATTTCGGATGCGGCAAGTCTTACCTGACATTTGCCATGTATTATTACCTGAAGGTGCTGAAGCATTATGACATCCGGATCACGGGACTGGATCTGAAGCAGAAGGTTATCGAAGACTGTCAGGCATTGGCCGACCGGTATGGTTATGATGGGCTTCAGTTTTTATGCGGAGATATTGCGGATTATAACGGCACAGATGAAGTGGATATGGTTGTGACGCTTCATGCCTGTGATACTGCAACCGATTATGCCTTATATAAGGCTGTTAAATGGCATGCATCGGTGATTTTATCCGTGCCGTGCTGTCAGCACGAACTGAACCGAAAGATGCAGTGTGAAACTTTGTCCGGGGCTTTTCAGTACGGGCTCATCAAAGAGCGGACAGCTGCCCTGATGACAGATGCCATGCGTGGACAGCTGTTGGAAATGAAAGGCTATAAGACGCAGCTTCTTGAATTTATCGATATGGAACATACACCGAAGAACATTCTGATCCGTGGGGTGAAGTCCAAGGGACTTTTGCCGAAGGCGGCCAGAAAGCAGCAGATGGAGAATTATCAGAAGTGCAGAGATTTCTTTGGTGCAGAGCTGACCCTGGAGAAACTTTTTAAGGAGATGGAAGGGGAGATGGCGTATGAGCAGAACTAAGAAGATACTATTGACGCTCCTGGCCTATCTTACCGCTTTTATTGCAGCAGTCTGTGTCAGCAGCTTTGCGCTTAATCAGGGGAAGGTCAGCGGTGAGCAGCAGCGTTCAAGCGCGGATCTGCCGCTTTTGTATGTGCGTACCGGCGGTGAACTCATGAATGAAATGCATGGGTATACAGAGCCGGTAGACGGCGGTTACTACAGAGATACGCTAACACCTGTAGGTGAGAGTAAGACCATCAATCTGAGTATGGATACCTATGGACACAACATTTCCTCTGTCAGTTTTGAGCTGTACAATGATCAGTATACAGATCTGATCGAAAGCGGAGACTGTACCGACATGGAAAAGGTCAATGCTATGGTTCAAATGCAGCTCCAATTCAAAAACACACTGTATTCCAACAGGGAGTATTGTCTGCATCTGATGCTGAAAAACGATCAGGATCAGGTTTATCATTATTATACAAGAGTCCGTTACGGATCGGATTTGAAGGTAGCTGAGAAACTCAAGTTTGTCCTGGATTTCAATGAAACGACTTTCAATAAGGACAGTGCAGATGCTTTGAGCAGTTATCTTGAATCAACATCCTCTTCCTCGAGTTCAGACAAGAGTCTGGTGACGCTGTATTCATCGTCGGATACGGTGACATGGGGAAGTATGGCGCCATACCGAACAAGCGAGATCGCTATTCGTCTGAAGGAGATTAATACGGAGACGGCGGCTTTTACTTTGTCCTATACGATAGAATCTTCAGCCGGAGATATTAATACATTTTATAATGTCAATGAGTATTACAGGCTGCGATGGACAGATTCAAAGGTCTATCTTCTGGATTTTGAACGGCGGATGGCAGAGAATATCGGACTGGCAGATATAACTGTTTCTTCAGGAGCACTCAGGCTTGGTATCGGAGACGCTTCAGATATCGACTATGCCTCCTATGGAACAGACCAGCAGCAGTATACCTGGGTAACAGGCGATCAGCAGCTGTGGCTTTATGACAATACCAACCGTATTATGACCAAGGTTTATACGGAAGAGGATGACAATCACAATTGCGGACGACAGGATGAAGCCGGCATAAAGGTTGTTCATGCGGATCCTGAAACCGGAGATTTGTATTTTATTGTGTATGGTTATATGCATTCCGGTAATTACGAAGGCCGGGAAGGCGTGATGGTTTATCATTTCAGCCATGAAGATGTTCTTCTGGAAGATCTTGTTTTTATTCCTTTTAATAAAGGTTTTGAGCAGATGCGGTCAGGCCTGGAGGAACTGGCTTATATGAATGATGACGGCACACTGTATCTTTTGTTGGAAGATACCGTTTATGCCATCGATGTCAATATGGGCAAAATGGATGTGGCCTACAAAGACCTCAACAGCAGCAATTGTACAGCATCGGGAGACGGCATTTTTGTTATGTGTGACGGCGGTGATGAAAATGCCGGAGAACGGCTGAAGATCGTTGATCTGAATTCCGGAAAGGAAAGAACCATTGAAGGCGGCGACTGGCGGATTGTGCCTCTTGGCTATGCGGGAAAGGATCTGATCTATGGTCTGATCGATCCACAGATGTTGACAGAGGATTCCTCCGGTGTCATTCGCACACCGATCAGCGAAGTGCACATTATGGATGAGAATTATAATGAGGTCAAGACGTATCAGAAGAGCGGTGACTATGTGATGCGGCTGACCATCAGTGACGGCAATATATCCATGAAGCTGGCCAAGGCTGTAAAGAACGGCAATTATACGGATTATCAGGATGCTGGTGAAGATTATATCATCCGTAATATCGAAAATGATGACCAGAAAATTTATGTGGATAAACAAAAAGACAGTATCAGAGGACAGCAGAACTGGCTGCATCTGAATACATCCGACAGTTTTGTGCCGATTTCACAGAGTGCCCGTTACCTGGATCCGGGTTATGATATTTCAAGAAAATACGAAGATACGAATCAGGTGGAAATGCAGTATTATGTTTATACAAAGGGACGCATGGATGCGGCATTTGCGACGATCCAGGAGGCTGTGGATTACGGTACGACCTACGCCGGCACGATTATGACCAGCCACAAGCAGGTGATCTGGCAGAAAGCCGGAAGAGCTTATATCTGGGATCTGAATATTGACAGTATTGACAAGACCAGCAATACACAGAGCATGAACAGCATTTTGATCAAGACGATTGCAGATTACGAAGGTTGGGAATTAAATGGCACGATCGATGATGCAGAGCCGTTATTTGCGGCGATGACAGCGGTACTTCCGGCGGAGACGATTGATCTGAGCGGCCTGAAGCTGGATGATGTGCTTCATTTTGTTTATCGCGACCGTGTTGTGGCTGTCAAACTTTCAAACAACAATTATGGTCTGATCACGGCTTATGATAATGATTATGTCTGGATTGCGGATCCTGCAAAGGGAGAAGTATATTCCATGACACAGACAGCAGCAGAAAAGCTTTTTGAGCAGAATGGAAAAGTCTACTATAGCTATATGGATTAACTTTAAAAAGTCATATGGACAGACAGAGTGCCCTGTGCAGTCGCTGTAAGGGGATGGAGCAGGGAGAATAAAGGAGGAGATATCAAATGGGTGAGATTAAGACAATTGGCGTTTTGACCAGCGGCGGAGATGCACCGGGGATGAATGCGGCTATTCGTGCGATCGTGCGTACAGCTATCGCCAGCGGCCTGAATGTGAAAGGTATCATGCGCGGTTATGCCGGTCTTTTGAATGAAGAGATCATTGATATGGACAAGCAGAGCGTTTCAGAAATTATGCGGCGCGGCGGTACAATTCTGTATACTGCCAGATGCAAAGAATTTATGACTGAGGAAGGACAGCAGAAAGCGGCAGAGATCCTTACGAAGCATGGCATTGACGGACTGATCGTCATCGGCGGTGATGGCTCCTTCAGAGGAGCACAGAAGCTGTCAGCTCTGGGCATCAATACCATTGGTATCCCAGGAACCATCGATCTGGATATTGCATGTACGGATTATACCATCGGTTTTGATACGGCGGTCAATACGGCTGTGGAAGCCATTGACAAGATCAAAGATACATCCATGTCCCATGAGCGATGCAGCATCATTGAAGTTATGGGCAGAAATGCAGGTTATATTGCCCTTTGGTGCGAAATTGCCAACGGTGCGGACGGCATTCTGATACCTGAAAAGGAACAGTTCGATGAGCAGGATCTGATCGAGACAATCCTCTCAAACCGTTTGAAAGGCAAGAAACATCATGTTGTCATCAATGCGGAAGGTATCGGGGATTCGAATCGACTGGCCAAACGTATAGAAACGGCCACAGGTATTGAGACAAGAGCCACGATTCTTGGTCATATTCAGAGAGGCGGTTCGCCGACAGCTAAAGACAGGGTATACGCATCCACAATGGGTGCTTATGCCGTTGACCTGTTGTCCGGCGGTGCGACCAACAGAGTCATTGCCTATAAAGCCGGTCAGTTCACGGACTTTGACATTGACGAGGCATTGGCAATGAAAAAGACCATCGACGAGTATCAGTTCCTGATTAGCCGTCTGATGGTCATGTATTAAATATATTTAAGCTCTTTGGGGTTCAGATAAAACCTCAAAGAGCTCTTTTTATATTGATGGATAGGGAATGAGATGAATAATGCTGTTGATGAGTTCTTCACGGTCCATGCCCCATGCAAGGCAGCTGTCCAGGTTCTCAAGAAGCTGATGACTGTTCTGAAGTGCCTGTTCAAAGATCTCTTCAAAGG
>OLRR01001134.1_pt1 | contig 17900 bp, 31 predicted proteins | sample 1671941 | NCBI WGS metagenome assembly OLRR01 (sample SAMEA3136628, study PRJEB25190) | human gut metagenome
TCCTGTTCTTGCATTTTGCTTCACCTCATATATTCTTATTTTACAATAATTATTTTGAATTTTCAACAAATTAATAAAAGTTGTCTAAAAGGAGCATTTCTCCTCTTGACAACTTATCTTTCACATACTTTTGCATATTTTTTTAATTTTTTATAATCTGGAAAACTGAGAGTAATACCATTATTTTTTATATATAAATTTAAGTGAATGATAAATTTACTTGAGTTTAATTCCTTGACAGAAACTTGAAAATCATTTTCAAGATTTAAAATTCGAATAGCCTCATCCTCAATTTTACTCACATAATTACTAGATATATGTTTTGCAAGAATATTCTCCAAATCAACACATTTTATTCTTTTCACAATTGAAGCAAAGAAGTGTTGGTCATCAAAATGCAAATCTTCAAAACAAGACAAAACAAAAAAATCGTCTTCAGCAATTTCATGTTTGACATACAACTGTGTGTATTTCCAGACCGAATCTAATTTATTCACATATTCTAAGTCTCTTTTCTTGGATTCAATGATATTCTTTTTTCTTTTCTCTAATTCAAGGTAAACGTCTTTGTCGTTTTTATCATATAATCGCCCATAATACTTTCCATCTTCAAATAACAGATCGAACTCTGGAATGTCGTCTGTAAAAGAAGAATTAATCAGATCTTTTACATTGATTTCTACGACAGGGCTATTTAACTCGCACCAACGATCAGCATAGTTTGAGTATTTCTTCTTATTAGAATAATTGATTTCAAAGAAAAATCTTTTCCCAGTAGTATCAATTACCGTAATATCTGGACAATATATTCCAAACTTCGTTTTATGATTTTTTTCAATTTCAATATTTTTTACAATATAAATCTGGTCATCGTCTTTTATTGTAAAAAGTGATCCTTCAGAAAATAGCCAATTTTTATACGTCCAATGAATAAGTGTTTCCGAATTTACACATGGACTTTCTGTTATGTGATAAAAATGTGGTTGCACTTTTTTACTTGACTTTGCTCTCATTTTTACAGGTTGATGACAACAAGGGCAGAAGTAATTGATATTTTCTTTTGCATCTTTAATATGTATATATTTATCATTTTCATCTTGTGCCACAATTAAAATTGGTATATATCCTGTGTTTGCCATTCTATTCATCATCCTCGCTTTCTTCAAAAATCATGTCTGTCATCCGTTCCATTTCAGTTCTTGGTTTTCTGAAAGCGTTTTTATGTAAACTTTCTGCCTTGATCTGACAATAAATATCTTCCGTAATCATTTCTCTGGTAGCAGCAGAACGACACATTCCTGCACAAAACAGTACGGCACCACCAATCAGAATTGTAGATAAAACTATCATTCTACTGCACCTCCACTGTATTTGATTTACCGCTTAGGTAATCGCCTGCACATTCAAGAAGCTTGTAGATAGTATCAGCAGATTCAATATGTATATCAAGATCGCCAGCTGTTTCAAGCTCAACTACCTTAGCCATCAGAGCAGTTCTAAGAGAATATCTCTTTGCCGTGATTTGTAAATCATCTTCAAACTGATGCCAGATTGGGAAATCTCCTGTCTCTTTGGCAATTGAAAGTGTCACTGTAAATGTTTCATCCTCTTTGCCGTTTTCATCATTATGTCGGGCAGTAGCTAAAATTTTATGCTTTCTGTGATTGATCGGAATCTCAATGGTTGTCCCAAGGCTTTTATAACTGCGCTGTGGACGATTCTTTTTCTTCATTGCCTTCTGTTCTGTGTATTTTTCTTTATTAAATTTTCTGGATTTCATTGAAAAGTCTCCTTATTTATGTATTTGTTTAGTTTAATTATTAATTTGTGTTTATTATGTATTTCAGTAATTCATGCTTACTGTTCTGGTATAATATTCTTCTCAATCTTTCGCCAATCGTTGGGAAGAGATACCTTGAAATAAATGCCACGGGCACTCGTGCTTTCTTTGACCATTTTGCATATCAACGTGTGCTTGTGAAACCGCAGCAATTCTTTTACTTGATACCATTTAAAACAATAATCAGTGCCACCTGATCGAATATTGCTTAAAATATCGTTGATGAAAATACGATAATACTGGTCATGCGTTGGCTTATAGACTACAGAATCTGTTGTACTATCTCTTGCTCGAATACCATCATTTCTTTTTAATCTTTTCTTTGAAGAAGGAGTAGTGCGTAGTCTCTGTGCTGCAAGTTTGACTGCGAACTGTTCTTGTGTAATGTTCTCAAATGAGATACGATCAGAAGTAGCCAATAAGTCTTTGAGTTCTGTATTTAATTGTTTTGTCATGAAAATTTGTTAGATCCTTTCGTTATGTATATTATTGTTTAGTTAATTTTTAATTTGTGTTTACTTGATTACTCACAATGCTGCCAACAAAGCGATTAATCAAGGTTTTCTAAATCAGAAGAAGCATTAGTTGCTTTCCCAAATTCTCCGTAAGGTTTTAACTGTAATTTAATTTCTTCGATTTCTTTTTTATAATCGTAATTGGAATCCAAGCGATATTCTTGAGTTCCGTCATATTTATATTTATTTGTAAAAGCAATTCGACTATATACAACTCTATCAGTGCCAGGAAGAGTTTTGAATAATTGCTCATGATAGATAATCCCTGCCTCATCAAGAACCTTAACACATTTTTCAATAGTAGTTCGATGTAATCCAAGTTCCTTTCCGATATCATCATATGTTTTCACATATGTTTCTGGTCTTTTCTTTCTATTTTTTTTCGAATTAAAATCTTCTGAAACTCGCATGATAATATTGTATCTTAGATATGCTAACACGAGTAATACATTCCATATTCTGGTATTATATGGCATTGAATTCGTCTTATGTAATCGGAGCAAGTATAAGAACTCGAAGTTATAAATTATACCGTAATGTTTCTTTTGTAGGAATAAATTTTCTTCAGTGTTTTCATTCGGAACATTATATAATGTAAGCTGCTTGATTGGTGATGCAACTTTTTTAACATAGCCTTTGTCTTCAATTAATTTCATAAATTTTTTAACTTGTTCATTGATGCCTGATGAGTTGTAATTCTGTGAAAAGCTCATTTGGCGCACGAGTAAATTTGTATTATAAAGAATCGGTGGTTTTTCTGGATTCCATTTTAACATCATATTGTTTGCTAACGCCATTTGAAATAATATTCTTTTTTCTCCAAACTCTGGATTGTAGATTAGAAAATGTGGAATAACATGAAAGTTCTGTCGTTTTCCTTCGGGTTTAATTTGTTTCATAAATAATTCTCCTTTGCTATCTTGGTTATTAACTTGTGTGTAGACAAAATCTCAGCATAAGTACAACAGGTGTTGATTTGATAGACACGTCTAAATAGCTAGACAAATAATTTTTAATCGCTCAACCGACAATATTAACTATAAGAGACGTGTTATCTATATAGGACATATTACCTATACAAAACACGGGAATATAAATATTCCCTACCTATTTTTTGTTTCGGTCGCTGACGCTTACTCAACGAAAAAATTCCGTGTTCGCTGACGCTCATCTCTTTTCTCTTTTGATCTTTCATCTGTCTTGACAATTGTATTGATCATCTTTTAATTTCTCCTTTCTTTGTTTGTCATCATGTAGATCATATATGATAATTGTTTTATATTTTCTTCTTGCAATACCTGTAATCTTTTTCTGTTTATCTCATTGTAGTACAACCACATATATAATCTTGAAGATCTTGGATATAATATCTCAGAATTATCTTTCCAATAACTATGAATCTTCATTGCAATTTCTTTTCTGGTATCTGCCAACATATATTCTTTAAAAGAATCTTTGCACAGATTACCATGATTGATTATCTGGAATATCATATCTTGTGTGATACCTGATGGCAAATTGAAAGAGAGTTTTGTCTTTTCATTGCAATTATGTATAAAATCATTTGTATTCTTCACGGTATATATCCTTTCTTCCTTCATTTTCTTTTTAAGCATATTGGTATTTTAACATACTTTTTGCACCTTGTCAACGGGTGCAATGAGGGAAGTTGGTCATATTTTTATCTAGGTAGAATGTAATTTTCTTTATACTGGATTCTGTACATTTAGAAGAGCTTTTCGTGTGGAATTTCCATTCTATAGGTAAATTGGTATTGTTGGTAGGGGAAAGGTGTAAAATTGATTTATGATCTCTCAGGTGCATTTTTTCGTAGGAAATATGCTTGTACTTTTTCACGTACAATATATACTGACGCAGATAATGATCTTTTTAATGTGAAGTGTACCCCCCTATGTGATATGAGTGTGGTATGGGTCATGTGTAAAATTGCTTAGGGTACTTTTGCAATATTTAGATGAGAAATCGGGTACTAATTTCAATTTTATATGTTCTTGCGATAACTTGTTAGGATACGATAGTAGAATTGAAATTTGCTCTTTCAGAGTACATTTTTTAAAGGGTATAATGAAGAGATATTTTTGTCTTGGATCTAAGATGGGTTGTGGCAAATGTCTGACTAGGGAATCTGCTGCATAATGGTTGGTGTTGATTATATGTGATTCTCAATGTTTAGAAGAGTATATCCGTCAAATATGGATTTTGTGGTATGTTATGGAGAGTTGTTAAGGTAGACATGTAAAATGGATTTATGATTTGTAGAGTGCGATTTTTTATAGGGTTGAATGAGAGATAAATTTTTGCATAAAAATAATCCCTGCTTACAAGGTTAAATATCTGATTGATAGATTTCTTGTGTTCACTATCTGTCACAAATCTGGTTGATAGTTCAAGGGATTCCATCTTATTAAAATGTTTTGCCTTGTGAGGGATTGTTTTTATTGATACATGGAATACATTGAATGTCTTGTTCAATGCCATATATATGATTATATCATGTAAGATATTTTATTGCAATGAGAGATTGTTAGTTGTAAAAAATATGCCCAGAGAAATTTCCCTGAGCATAAATTCTGATAATGCATTTGCAGATACATTATCTGGGGTACCAACTTGAATACCTTAATATCATTTTTTATGTCTGTTTTGGCGTAGATGCCAAGGGTTGCCTAATCTCTCAATGGAAGTATAACATGATCTGCTAAGAAATGGAAGCGTGTAAGTGATATTACCTGCGGTAGCAATGTCGAGAAGGAACGCTGACGCTTATCCTGTCTCTCCTAAACGGCGCAATAAATTGCTTGTTTACTTGGGATAAGAGAGAAGAGGTAATTGTTGTTTTCTTTAGTGTTTATATGTGGTTTCTTGTAATTTATATATTTTTGTGCATGTCTTTGTTGAGAACCTTCGATATAGGGTGTCACCAATTTCGTAGGCAAAATGGTTAAAGGTATAGTGATTATAAAGAAAAAGTGACGATTATTTTGTGCGATTGATTGTGGAGATAAAATCGGTTTCGGGCATGATTGATCGAATTTATACATTTTTCTGGGAGTAATTTTGTGCAAAGGTTGAGATGTGATTTGTGTAGGGATTTACTGGGATTTGTGAGGGTATTAATTGTCAAAATCGTGCTTCGAGAAGAGCCAAAAATCATGTTTCGATAAATTGTGTAAAACTGTGTAAAATCTGATGTGAAAAATATAAGGAATTACTTAGGTTTTTGAGGGCAAAACTTGCATGAAATGGCGCAAAACAAAAACGTGTCGTCGAGAGAATTGTGGAAAATAAAGGGGAAAATGGTGCTGATTTTTTGAAAAAGTGCGATTTTTGAAAGAAGGGGTTCTGGGAGCGTCGAAAAAAGAGTAATAAAATAAACGATTCGCTCGAAGACGCCTCCGAAGACATGTTTTCAATTAGCAGAAAGTGTTTATCTAGGAAAGTGTAGGAAATTGCTTGGGAAAGTTAGGATTTTGTTGCAAGGTCGAAAAATTTTTGTTGACACGGTGATTGAACACGTCTTGCAAGAATTACAGTTATTTCCAAAAATGTAAATGTAAACCTACCCCCGTTTTTTGATCTGGTGGTATAAAAATTACATGGTTAAAATTGTAAAAATCTATTTGAAATACTATAATTTTATCAAATAGATTTTGTAAATGATTGTAAATAATTTATAGACAGATCAGGATCATGAGTACAGATAATTTCCAACTATTCCCACATAGTATAGGATACTACATGATATGGTATAGTGGCGGTTGTTCGGTATAGTGTACAAACTGTACAATATTCTGTACGTGTCGTTATAGTCCGATATCGGACTACTAGCAAACGACTATTTACACAACAGTTGTTGTTTATCATACACTTGTCTATTATCCAACACTTTTACATAATGTGTTGGATAGTCTATCTACGCCATCAATACAAAATAAAACTTCACGCCACATAGCACCAGCAAAACAATATTTTCTCTATCACTCAATACAAACCACCACAAACCCAAACTATAACCACACTCTATACCAAACCATCCACCCATAGCTTTTATCTATATCACTTGACAGCACAGCCAAACCATGCTACACTACTAAGCAAACAAGTGTTCGATGTTTGGCAGACTTCCAGCACTTGCGATAACTACACAAATTAAAATATAAACTAAACAAATTAATATATAACAATCATACAAGATCAAGCTATCATACATAAACAAATACATATATAAACATAATACGATAGTATATCTCATACTACCACGCAAAACTAGCTCCAAACTACAACAACTATATAAGTATATATAATAGTATAACACTACACTATATAACCACAATAAGCACAGTATAACATACAAGTATACTAATATAACATAACACTATATAATAGTACACCTATGGCATACGCAAGCAATACACACAATACTATAATACATATACCAATACACTATATCCATAATGACGTGCTGTATGAGTTCTTTCTATATAATACACGTTATACTTGCATACTCACGTTATAACACGTTTAAACGACTGTAAATACGTTGTAGAGTGCATACGGTAGGGCAAACGATACTATTGATCTTTGCTGGTATTGTCTGTGACTATATTTATATCTAAGGATAAACCACAAGCCTTTAAATATTTAAAAAGGGTGTCTAGTTGCATTGCATTTTTACCGCCTAAGGCTTTTGTTACTTGCGGTCGTGCTATGTTTAATTTTTTGGCAATGTCATTTTGAGATATGCCATTATTCTTCATCTGCATTTTTAATATAGTTAATATATCATTTTGATTTTTTACGATCATATTTTTTATTATTCCTTTTCTTTTATAATAAGGTAGTTTTCTTTTTTGTTATTATATCATAAAAAATCTATTGACAAAAGGTAGGATATATGCTACTATATAAGTGTCTTAAAGATAAGGCAATAAAACAAAAGCCTTTGATTTAAACACAAAAAAGAGTTTAAAAAAACTCTTGACAATAAGTAGCAAATATGCTACAATATAAACAAGTTAAGAGAGAAGCACAAAAGAGTGGTGATAACAACCGATACTTGAAACACCAGCTTTCAAGCTAATCAATTAACAACAACTTATAAACAGTCTTAAAAAGGAGAGTCAAACAAAAGTAAATCTTAAAAATAAATAAAACGGTTGTACATGATGAAATGTACATAAGGATAATGAAAAAGGCTTTCAAATGCTGGTAACATTCAAAAGCCCATAGATAAGTATAAATTATACTTAGCCCTAAACAATCTAAGTATAACATATCTTAAAAAGTTTTGTCAATTCTGATAAAACAAAATTCATTTTTTGAACGGCAGACAACTAAATAGTTTGTCTTGCATGATGATATATGATAAACCCTAGATAATAGCAAGGTGGTGCTTGCAGGGTTTTGATAAGGCAATAGCCAACGTGGTAAGTAATAGACAAGTGTCAGAGTAGGGAATAAACCGTGACCATAGGGAACACTTGCAAGGAACAACAAACAAAACTTATATATTTGTAATATATAAGGGATAACTTAACAATGAACGGATCTAAACTCAAGGGTATCATTTTCGATACTCTGTTTTTTTGTAACAAATTGTAGCAACTCTTTTCTTGTCTTAGAGTAGAAAAGACATGGTTCAAACTTTAAACAACTTTTTGGTGGTTGTTAGTGCTTATTATAGCACTATGGCAAGTATATCATCTAGTAGGATATTTGTTTTTACAATCGAACGCCAACGGCTTGTACCCTAGTAGTTAGTAGGTTGTATACAAATTATATGAACAATGATCACTGTCTTGCATACCGCTATAATCGGCATTATAGAACTATTAAAAAACTAATAAAATTTAAAATCTTGCCAATAAAAGCAAGTAGAAAGAAGGAAATTATGAATAAAAATAATTTTATGCCAATCGTTGAAAAAATCTGTTCTTTACCACCTTCAGCACTAGATCGTACAGAAGAAGATGGAAAAGAACTGTTAAATCTTTGTAGAACATTGATGGACATGGTTAACATTCCATCAAATGCAGAGATTTATGAAGTCCCTTTAATGGAAAACAATCAAGTAGCAATTTATTTCTTCTTGGAAAATGATGATGAGAAAGAGTATTGTCTTAATGCTGGCCATTGGTTAAATGATACAATTTCCATGGAACTAGAAGCATATGGGAAAGAAACAAATGAATACGATATTGAAATGTATACAGCATTTGAATCTTTGCCATTAGATTATTTTGGGAATCATGAAAATAGCGAAAAGAATGAAACAACTATGAAAAGAATGAGATACTATATTGACTATGTCGATAAAAAAACAAATATGGAACATTCGACTAGTTTTGAAACAAAAATTGAATGTTGGGCTTTTATTCGAAAGAATGAAAAGGACATTCACTTGACTAAAAAACCATATACAAGCGATTTTCTTGATTGGTTTTTTAGTGAAGGAATAGCGTAAATCATAAAGGCACGATCTAAAAAAAGATTGTGTCTTTTTATATGTAACAATTAAAATCCCGCTTTTATAACTAATGTAAGACGGGTAACCAAAGAAAGAAGGTATATTATTATGAAAAAACTAACAATCGCAGAAAGAAGAGAAAAAGAACTAGATATATTAATTAGTTATAAAACTAGCAACCCAACGCCGGCGGATTATAAAGAAGCACGCAAGGTCATGAATTCTTATTATCGTTTGTGTGGATTAGCTAATAGGAATTTAATGCTTGCAAACAATGAAAATACTTGCAATCGTTTAAACACTCATGAGAGTGAAGAACGAGAAAATAAGTGGTTTAAACGTTTACAAAAAACTTTCAAAGATATTTATGGACTAGATCTTTTTTATGTATCATGGTATCCATTAATTGGTACAAAGGATACAGTAAATGGAAGCATACAAGAATTAGTTCATGCTATTTTCTATAATTAGATTTAGAAAGCGATATGTAGATAATGACAATGACATATTGTATCAGAAATGGAAAGAAACGTAGAAATGTATTATTAAGAATAGAAAGAAGGTATATTATGAGTTGCACATATAATAAAGAAATTAATGAAAAGATCAAAAATTATCTAGCAGAATCAATTGTAGATTGGTTAGAAGCTAATGAATATGATAAAAAGGACTGTGAAAACAGTCCTTTTTTAACATATTGGAACATCATTAAATCAGAAATTAACGGCGGTATTTATGACAAATACACTAATTTTGAAAAGTGGAAACATTTCCACATGGGTTTACGTGGGTTTGGTGATGATATTTATTGTAGATATAAAGATGATGAAAGAGTATCAAGTATTATTATGAAAGACTGGACTGGTAGAGAAGTTATTGACGTAGAAAAGACAGCAAACACAATGGATTATCTTTGCTTTAGGGAGTTTAGAAAGCTACTTAAGAAAGAAAGTAATGTGATCATTTAGGAGGTTATCAATCATGAAAATAATACATACGAATAACGGTGGTTTATTTACAATTAAAAAAACACCAAACGGAATTTTTGTAGAAGGGTTTGGTGGTGCCGATAATGAAATGTGCATACCGGATCATGAAATAGTAATGTTATTAAATTACTATCATAATTGCAAAGAAGGGTTAGAATCACAAGATTATATTAACGATAAACCATACACACTAAAAGATATTAAATAAAAGGAGTGTTTGAACGATGGAACAATATTTATATGCTGATGAATATGATGACAATGAGATTAAAATTCTAACGGTTGGGCAACTGTTAGAATTTTTTAATAAATCGGATGATAAAAAGAACGGTTCAAGTTTAGATGATTATATTAAAGACAATATAAGAATGGATCTTATTGAACCGTTTTGCCCACATAAAGAAGCAGAAACGGTTGTTTGTGATTTACAGCCATTAGCAAAACAGTATATCTTGCAAGAAGCTGAGAAGGTTTTTAATGATATGCCGTGGGTAGATACTCAAGAAGAACTGGATAACGTGTATCATGAGAAAATCAAGAACTTATATGATACGGTTGATTTTTCAGAGTTTGTGGCGTATTTATAGATTGAATATTATAGACAAGTCTAAAACACGACTTGTCTATTTTGTTGAACTTATAAAAAAGAAAGTCCCGTAAAGGGCAGGAAGAAGGGGAAAATATGAAATATTATAAAGTTAAAAAGGAATATGACAACACAAGAAAAACCAATAAAGATATCTATATCGCTAATGAGTTATACACACAAAAAGAAGTAGATAGAGAACATCTGAACACTTCTTATATGGATACTGTAGAAATTAATAAGAATAGAACATATTTCTTGTTTGGTGCAAGATTCGAATGTGCTTTAGATTAGGAGGAAAACACAATGAATAATTTTTATAGAGAATTCAAACCAGGAACACAACTTATCAATCTAATTGATATGTACGGTATCAAGATCGTTGGAAAAATTGGAACGTTGGAAAGTAGCTACGTTCCAAAAACGGATGCAATCACATATCTAAAAATCATTAAGAACGGTACAACGATCTACGATCATAATTTAGATGTCAATCGTTGCATAAAGTATGATGAATGGGCACCCGATAAGCTGGAGGCGGTTTGCTGGTTACTTATGGAAAATGTTGACGCAATCGACATTGAAAACATTATGAATAGACTTATTCATAATGAATTATCACTCGATATTCATCATATGAAAAGGTGGAAAGAACAAGAACGCAAAAAGGAAGAACAAAAAGCCTTGCACGAACAAATAGAACAAAACAAGAAAGAAGGGTGTACCCTATTGGAAAAACATGATCTTTACTTGTTTGACGGCGTGAAAACACCTAACAACGGATACCAAACAATGGTACTCCGATTCCATAATGACAAATTTAAAGAGTCATTCTTACACGCCTATGAGTTATACAAGAAAGATTCAAGAAATAAAACGGTAGGCGGTTACATGGATTTTTTGATCCAATATCCAAATACAGATGATGCAAAACAAATTGATATTGTTTACCGTTCCAATGATTTTATGAATTGGAATAATTTAGATGATATGGAAACAATATTGTCATTGGCTTAACCAGGAGGAAAACACAATGGAAAAAACACAATTACATAAACCAAAACTAACAGATATAGCCGTTGCGATTGTATGGATTGTAACGGCTATTGTTACGTTTATAAGAATACCGCAAGCCTTCATTTTAGAAGCATTATTGGTAATGATTACCGCTGTCTATATGCTTGCTTGCGTTGGATTTTTTGATGATACAGATATAGAAGAATAGGAAAGAAGGTACAGAACGCAATGAAAACAAAACAGAATAAAACAATCAAGATCCTATTAGCCGTAGCACTCATGTTTACGGCTTTTTTAATCTTTGGAAATACTGTACACGCAAAGACAAAAAGAAGCACGTACAGAACGATAAACGGCATTTATAACAGTGACGGCACAATTGATACGGCAGATGGCTATTGTTGGAAAGTACGCAAGGAATCATATGCCTATCCAGAGACTACCGTTGTAACTGTAAAATTCAATACTCACGGCACTAGAAACAAACTCGATGATTTGATCGTAAAGATCAATGCAAAGAATAAGAACATCCAGCTTGTAAACGATTATATACGCCATGAGTACGACTTAAAAGCCTATAGAGTAAAGTATATCAGCACTGGAAAATTAACCGATAAAATGATCCGTGAACGTGCTGTAAGGCATACGATTTATGTGGAAATTATTAAAAGTGTTTCTGCCGGAGGTAAACATGGAACGTATGGAAAAGGTTACTACCTTGCGTATAACAAACGTGTAAGAAAAGGAAAGCACGTGACAAGTTATTGTGTATGGAATCCTTGTAATAGTTACTGTGATGATATAGAAGCGATCGCAGATAATTGAAAAATCAGATAGAAAGAAGGTTAGAACTATGAGAAAAGAAAATACAATGTACACTGGATTTTATGATATTCCTTGTCTTACTGGAAGAAAGAGTTTTTACGGTAAAGCAAAAGAAAGAGTTATCGACAATGGTTACGAGCTTAAATCATATGAAATTATTGTCTGTAAGTTAGTCAACGGAAAACTTATCCGATTGTGGAACGATTACAGCCCAACAACTATGAACCATGTAAACGGCTTCTTAGTGTTCCACGGTATGGAAAAGATCAAGAAAGCTGATTGGATGGCAATGGAAGTTAAGGAAGGAGCGTAAAACTATGACAACGATTACTATATACAGAAACAAAAGGAACAAAAATAAATATATAGAAGTCCATAACAATGGACACTATCATAACTCAGTAAAACAGTTTATGCAATGGAAGAAAGATCACAATGGAAATCAGCTTGCCAAACCGATTAGAAATGAAATGGGTGATCGAGTGTTACATAGATGGAAAAAAGCAAACCTGATGACGTTACTGGAAGATTATGAACTGATTACAGCATAGGAAGAAGGTATGGAAATTATGAAAGACTATAGAACGATTATTGATAATGATACAGTAGAAATGTTTTGCACGACTTTAGATGATTACTTAGCAGATAGTTTTGAAGGCTGTATGTTAGATAACTATTTCTTTGATGTTGGAAATAATAACATGAGATGGGGCAGAATCAAGCTAAGAAAGTACGTGATGATCTTAGAAAAGGGCTTGAATGAATGGTCTAGTGTCAACGAACTGTACATGACAGACAGTGAAAAGAAGTATAGAGAACTGTTAGATATATACTATAAGGATCGTGAAGAGTACGAGAAAGAAGAACTAGAAACGGCATAGGAAGGAAGTGTGGAAGAAATGAAGATTAAAACTAAAGAAAGAATTATTAAAGATACTGTGTATATCGCAGAAGATGGAAAACGATTTACGACAAAAAGTCATTGCTTGCAATATGAAGAACGATTGAAACGTGCAAAACAGTGGGAGGATAAGAAAAGCATTGTAAACAAAATGATAATAAATTTTGATCTTGTGCCAATGGTAGAAGATACGAGCAGTGATAGAACGTACACCTATTTTAAAGTAGAAAATAATGAAGATGTAGGATTATTGGTTGATGTTTTTAATATAGAAAATATGGCAATACCTTCTGTAAAATCATATCCCGATATTATTATTTGCGAATCATATGGTGTCATTCAAGATATAAACGATTATGCAGAAATTGTACCAGAATTGAACGATATGTGGTGGGATAACTTAAATGATATTCGACAAAGAACAAAAGAATGGTGGAAAAAGTTAGGCTATGACATAACAATTACAAAAAAAGATAACCAGGAGGAACGATAGAATGGAAATTTTAAAGATGACAAGAACAAACATGGTAGTGATTCAGACAGTGGAAAAGGAAGAACGTAACACTTTTGACATTGGAAAAATCAGAGTCGCAGCCTTGCCACCGATCGCAAAGAAAGATCTTATCGCAGAACTTAAAAGTAAAGGCTTCTGCGATGGAATGATTCATACAGCTTTACAATGTAAGTTAGAAGATCTGAACGGATATGTGAACGTTTGGAAATATGTAGCATATATCCTTGCTGTAGAACTGATGGAAAGATTATAAGAAATGATTAGGTTTAAATTTAAGGATCATAACGGAAAGATTTTGTTCTATACGTTTGATTCAATTAGTGAAGCTAGATATTTTGCAAAAGAAAACTTCTTGCATTTCTTAGGAATATGGATACGACTGTTTTAAAAGGAAGGTGGAAATTATGATCGTAAAAAATACTTATTCCGATGGTAGAACAGAAATTTTTTGTAATACACCTGATGAATACAATGACTTATGCTGTGAGTACGATCTTGAAGATTGCGGGATGAGTGGAAAATATTATGGGTGGGGCTGGAGTCGTGATAACAAACGTAATGTTGATGTTTATTCTAAAAATTTAGAAGAATAGAAAGTAGGTGGAAAGAATGAGTCGCAGAACAACTATGGAAGCATTAGCGTGTCACATTGAACGAAAGTACAACACACTGTACTACACGGAAAATCCTCCGAACGCTGGAACTGATGATGGCTTGTATGGATACAAATACTTCTTGCTATTCAAGAACACGTTCGGAATTTTTCGGAAGTACAAAACGCAAGAAGAAGCAATTAACGGCATGACGGAAATTTTAAAAGAAGATCCGTCAGAATTATTTAGTTACATAGCCAATTAAAGGCTTTTACTACTCATGATGATATGAGTATACACCCTAACGGAAAGACTCGACTATTGAAGCTAATAGTTACTTTAAATGAACGGAAAGACTGTACTACTGGTTGATGGTAGTGACGTATTGGAACGGAAAAACGGTGGCGTATGGCAGATAAAAGAGTGCTTTTATCAGGCGGTTCAATTCCGCCCTCGCTACTTTTCACGATGGAAATTATCGTGTATAATAAAGGAAAACTATTAATATTTAAAGTCCTGATAGGCAGAAAGAAGGAAATTATGTACGAGTTCAAAGAATTGATCTTACCTGAACACTTCAGACACGCCTCTTATGGTGGATTTTGTGTAAAACCTGGAATGTTTTATGGCGTAGAGAAAGAAACTGGAAAATTAGTTGCTACAACGGGCTGGAATGTAAATGGATTAACAAACATTTATATCCAACACGAGCCAAAGTCACAATGGAACAACGACTTATGGGAAGATCTTTACGATGATTATGGAAAACCTTTAATCACGATTGAAGAGAATGACTTGCAACGGATTAGTAATAAGGTTAAAGATTTTCAGAAAACGGCAATGGATTTTGAAACGTGGGCAGACGAAAATGGATATGATGACGAAAGCTGGGATGAAGATCAGATAGAATCAGTATACGATAGTTATTATTTTATGGGATATCCTGAGTTTGCGATCCAGCTTTTAAAAGAACATTGGGATTTAGAAAATTATGAAGAATAGGATGGTGGAAATTATGAAATCATATAAAGAATACGATAGAGAATTTATTGGGGATAGTGATATTGCAGCTTTAATTTTTGTAGGTACAACAAAAGATGGATTGAAGGCGAACATCTTAAATTTTGGCTCCGATGGAAGATATAATGCTTATATTGTGGATGAGAACGCAAAGATCGGAGATCACTATACCTTAGAGATGGAATTTGAAACATCATCAGGATTCAGGGCATGGCTAAAAATCTATGACGATGTAGGATTGATGGCAGATTATAAGGCAGACAAAATTAGAGTATATCGTGCTGGAGATTTTGGTTGCATTATTCAGCTTATCGGAAAAAAAGAATGTGAATAAGGATGGTGGAAAATATGCTTAGATATAAAGATTATTACCATGCAATTACAAAAACAGATCACGGATTAGATATTGACGTAAACAAATGTAATAATACTTGCAATCATCATTCTTATATAGATTGTAGTAGTTGCGATTGCAAAGATGGATGCTTTGGAAAATCGTTTGCCAAAGACACTTTAAATGAATTCAAGAAACATCATTTTACATGGAAAGATATCGTACAAGTCAATGGAAAATTATATGAAGAAGAGTTCATGATTAGTGGTTTGATGGATGATAAAAATACATATCAGATTGATGATTTTTTAGAAGCTGTAGCAAAGAAGTATGATGTTAGTCCGAAGGATATTAAGACATATACAATGGATAATATACCATTAAATCCAACGGAAATTATTCTTGCCGGAGATTGTGGTTGCTATATTGACGGAACGCCTGAATGGTGTATAGACTAGCGGAAAATTAAATAAGAACAAAGTAATCTAGGAAGATGCAGAAATGTATCTTCCTTTTTTAATGGAAGGAAACGAGGTAAGAGCGAATGAAAGTTAGTAAAGAAGAGTACGAAAGATTAGATTTTGAGGACTTTGTGGAAAAATTAAAACCACAATACAGTACATTATGTAGCCTTGAAGATATGAAAAATGCTTGCGTTGATGCAGTTAACGTGATGGAAGTTAGCCTTGCAATTCATATCCTGGAGCCGATTGAAGAGTACGGTGTATGGTATTACGACTACGATCGAGAAAAGGGTATGCAGTATGTACCGCAGCCATTATCACAAAAAGAGGATCTTGTAAAGGCTGGATACTTAGAATTAGTCGGATAATAAAATGCAGATTTAACGGAAAGATATGAGGTGGAAATTATGAATAAATACAAATGGAAATATGGAGAAAATAGTTGCCAAAAATACTACGAGGCAAGTATTGGAGAAGATTATCTTTGTGTGTTTGCAAACAATTGGAACCCGAATGTATGGTTAGGATCGTACACTAAACAGGGCAAAGGCACTATAACTATTGGAGATAAGACATTTAATGATAGACAGAAGAAGAAAGAGTCTAAAAATAAAACTACTATTTACAATAATCTCAATATACCAACTTCATTTATGGTTTTATCAAATGATAATCCTGAATATATGAAGAAAAAGGTTATTTGGGCATATGAACATAATTTGTTTGAAATTAGTCGATAAAAGAAAAGTTTTATGACAGAATAGGAGCGGAAATTATGAATACAGAAATAAGACAAGAAATTATCGGAATTGTTATGTGCCACGGAGAGAATGATTATGGATACTGGGAAGGCTTTTCCTTAACAGAGGAAGAGGAAGAACAGATTTACGAGATCCTGATGAGACATGATACAGAAGGATGCTCTATTAGAGGCACAAGAAACGACATTGCAAACGAGATTAAGGAATAGGAGAGTGATTAGTTATGGAAAATAATGAAGTAAAAAGAATCGCAAACATTTTATTTAATATGTCTTTAGGAATGGACTATGACACGTTTGCAGATGATTACAAAGACGATATGGAAATGTTATCCGAAAGCGGTGGAAAATTAGCCAAAGAAGATGATTCACTGTTTTACGTGTTGCAGAATATCGCAGATAACAATACAGAAATGGAAAATAGATTAGTCAATGCAGATGGATCTATTAACTAATTAAATGTCAATTTTATTAAAATAATATTGTGTAAAAAGTGTGTAAAATATTATTGACAGTGTGTAGATATTGTGTATAATATAAGTAAGTAAAGGAGACAATACAATGAAGCAGAAAGATTTAATCAAGAAGCTCAAAGCAGGCGGATTTGTCTTTGACAGACATGGCGGTAACCATGATATCTACATCAAAGGAAACAAAGTTGAATCAGTTCCACGGCACAAGGAAGTTGATGAAAGACTTGCTAAAGAGATTCTAAGAAGGAACGGGCTGTTATAATACAGCCTGCCCTTGGAAAATCTTGTTTGCAATCATATATAAGAATAGAGGTGAAAATATGAAAGCAGTATATCCTGTACTATTTACAAACCGATGACGGAAAATATTTAATTGAGGCACCAGATTTAAATGTATTAACGGAAGGAAAAGATATGTCGGATGCTATTAAAATGGCACGAGACGCAATGGAATTAATTTGTGTTTCTATGGAAGATAGAGAGGTGGAAATTCCTAAACCAACAAATATTACAGATATCGATATTGCGAAAAGCACATTTTTTGATGAAGGAGAAACTATTATTTCATTGGTTGATATTGAT
>OLRR01001135.1_pt1 | contig 17879 bp, 10 predicted proteins | sample 1671941 | NCBI WGS metagenome assembly OLRR01 (sample SAMEA3136628, study PRJEB25190) | human gut metagenome
CGATAAAGAAAATGTCTTTCGCATTCACCTGTTTGGATGCAAACCACTGAAGTCTCTCTTTATCCTCGATAATTCTTTGAATTTTCTCCGGAATGCTCTGAAGTTCTTCAATATATCCGGCATACTGTTCTTCTGTAATCTGTCCTCTGATCTTTGCGAACTGAATTGCAAGTGTATAAGCTGCGATCAACTGTGTGCTGTATGCTTTTGTTGTCGCAACTGCAATCTCCGGTCCTGCCAGTGTATAGTATACATTGTCTGCCTCTCTGGCAATAGAAGAACCGATTACATTCACGATACCAAGTGTCTTTACTCCCTGTTTCTTTGATTCTCTGAGTGCTGCCAGACTGTCTGCGGTCTCTCCTGACTGGCTGATAATGACTACCAGTCCTTTCGGATCAAGAATCGGATTACGATAGCGGAATTCTGATGCAAGTTCTACACGTACCGGAATTCTTGCCAGATCTTCCATGACATACTGTGCTGCCACTCCGACATGATATGCCGATCCACATGCCACGATATAAATCTGGCTAATCTCTTTGATCTCTTCTTCCGAAAGTCCGACCTCTGAAAGATCAATCATTCCGTCTTTTATAACAGAATTCAGTGTATCTAAAACTGCCTTTGGCTGCTCATGTATTTCCTTGATCATGAAATGCTCATATCCTGATTTTTCTGCTGCCTCTGCGTCCCATTCAACCGTCTTTAATTCTTTTTCAATCTCTTCTCCATCCAGGTTATAGAATGTAATCTCACCTTTACGGACACGTGCCATCTCCTGGTTACCGATATAGTATACATCTCTCGTATATTTCAGAATTGCAGGAACATCGGAACCAATATAGGATTCTCCGTTCGCAACTCCAAGGATCATCGGACTGTCCTTTCTTGCTACGTAGATTTCTTCCGGATAATCCCTGAACATAATTGCCAATGCGTAGGAGCCTCTGATTCGTACCAGCGCATGATTGATCGCATCTACCGGAGTCCCCTCATATTTTTTATAATAATAATCGATCAGTTTTACTGCTACTTCCGTGTCTGTCTCAGAATAGAATGTATACCCTTTACGGACAAGTTTATCCTTTAATTCCTGATAGTTTTCAATAATACCATTATGAACAGCCACAACATTTCCATCATCACTTGCATGAGGATGTGCATTATTCTCAGATGGTTCTCCATGTGTTGCCCATCTTGTATGACCGATACCGCAGGTTCCTTTTACGGATTCACCATCATTCGTCTTCTCAGCAAGAACTTTCAGTCTGCCTTTTGCCTTAATGATCTCTGCATCTGCACTGCCGTCACGTACAGCAATTCCTGCCGAGTCGTAACCACGATATTCCAGTTTTGACAAACCATCCAACAAGATCGGTGCTGCCTGGTGTTCACCTGTAAATCCTACAATTCCACACATAATTCGATTTTTCTCCCTGTATTATTCTTAATATAATCTATTCCATTTCTGGTATTTATGTATCTTATCTCTGCCTCAGGTCCGCTGCTTTAGCCGATCACATATCCTTTTTTCTTAACTACATCTACAACCTGATCTACATATTTTTTACAGATCTCTTCTGTCTCTGCTTCTACCATAACTCTGAGAAGTGGTTCTGTTCCGGATTCCCGCACGAGGATGCGTCCGGTATCTCCAAGGGCTTCTGTTACTGCCCGTACCGCGCTCTGTACATCCGCATCGTCCTGCGCTGCTTTCTTATCTGTCACACGTACATTCTCCAGAACCTGTGGATAAATATGAAGCCCTTCCATGAGTTCACTCATTTTCTTCTTTCTTGCCATCATAACTTCCATCATCTTAAGACTGGTAAGGATACCGTCTCCTGTGGAAGCATATTTTGAGAAAATAATATGGCCGGACTGTTCCCCTCCGAGAATGCATCCATTGTTTGTCATATATTCGTATACATATTTGTCTCCGACTGCAGTCTTTGCATAATCAATCCCTGCCTCATCGAATGCTTTGTATAATCCAAAATTAGACATAACTGTTGTAACAACCGTATTGTTTTCCAGTTTGCCACGTTCTTTCATATATTTTCCATAAATATAAAGAATCGCATCTCCATCTATCAGATTCCCTTTTTCATCTACACAGAGACATCTGTCAGCATCTCCGTCATATGCAAATCCAACATCCAGACCATTCTCGGCAACAAATTTCTGCAGGCCGCCGATGTGCGTAGATCCTGCATTGTTATTGATATTCGTTCCGTCCGGCTCTGCATTGATTACATATGTCTTGGCTCCAAGTGCATCAAATACAGACTTTGCCAGGTTCCATGAACTTCCGTTCGCACAATCCAGTCCGACTTTCACACCCTTGAAAGAATAAAGTCCAAGTGAAATCAGATATCCGATGTAACGGTTTCTTCCTGATACATAGTCTACCGTACGTCCGATCTTAGATGTATGTGCAAATGGAATCTCCTCATACTTTTCCCCAAATACTTCCAGTTTACCATCCAGATAGTCTTCTACCAGTGCGATCGTTCCCTCATCCATCTTCTCGCCATTACCGTTGATCAGTTTGATTCCGTTGTCATAATACGGATTATGGCTTGCAGAAATCATGATCCCGCAATCAAATTCATCCGTTCTTGCCACATAAGCAACAGATGGTGTTGTTGTAACATGAAGCAGGTAAGCATCTGCTCCCGATGCAACAAGTCCACCTACCAATGTATATTCGAACATGTAGCTGGAACGTCTCGTATCCTTTCCAATTACAATACGTGCCGGTGTATCATCACCATTCTGACGTTTTACTTCTCCATAGTACCATCCGAGAAATCTTCCGATCTTGTACGCATGATCTGCTGTTAAGTTATTATTGGCTTCGCCACGGAAACCATCTGTTCCGAAATATCTTCCCATATCTATTCTCCTAAAATAATATATCGTCTATCTTTCACAAAGCAACTGCCACCATTATAGTTGGTATTAGACTCAAGTTCAAGCAAAAATGGCAAAAAAGTATGCATATGTGCAAAGACAATTGCTTCTATGCCTACTTTTTTCATTATTACCCGGTTATAATTCCGAGTTCCTTTTCACAGAGTTCTAACGCTGATGCTATGACAGCATCCATATCATAATATTTATATTCCCCGAGACGGCCTCCGAAGATCACGTTCTCTTCTTTTTCTGCTAATTCTTTGTATTCTGCGTACAATGCTCCATTTTTTTCATCATTGACCGGATAATATGGTTCGTCGCCCAATTTCCATTCAGAGCTGTATTCCCGGCTGATCACAGTCTTTGGAATATCATTTCCTTCTGAATCCTTTCCAAATTCGAACCACTTATGCTCGATGATACGTGTCCACGGCGTCTCTCTGTCTGTGTAGTTTACAGCTGCATTCCCCTGGAAATTCGGCTTATCTAAAAGTTCCGTCTCAAATCTTACAGAGCGGTACTCCAACGTTCCGAGTTTATATTCAAAATAAGCATCGATCGGTCCTGTATAAACTACTTTTTCTGCCAGCGCATCTAATTCCTCTTTATGCTCCAGATATTCTGTGTTCAGACGGATCTCTATGCCATCCAGAAGATTCTCTACCATCTTCGTGTACCCTCCCACAGGAATTCCCTGATACATTGCATTGAAATAATTATTGTCGAATGTCAGACGCACCGGAAGTCTCTTGATAATAAATGCCGGAAGTTCTGTGCAGTCACGTCCCCACTGCTTCTCTGTATAACCCTTGATCAATTTCTCATAGATATCTCTTCCAACCAGTGAAACTGCCTGTTCTTCCAGATTCTTTGGCTCTCCCGTAATTTCCTTTCTCTGCTCTTCTATCTTCGCTTCTGCTTCTTCCGGTGTCACCACTCCCCACATCTTGTTAAATGTATACATATTAAAAGGAAGTGAATATAACTCACCCTTATAATTCGCTACCGGTGAATTCGTAAATCTGTTAAACTCCGCAAACTGCGTAATATAATTCCATACTTTCTTATTATTTGTATGAAAAATATGTGCACCATACTTATGTACATGAATTTTTTCTACATCCTCTGTATATACATTTCCCGCAATATTCGGACGTTTATCGATTACCAGCACTGATTTTCCCGCTTTTTTCGCTTCACAGGCAAACACTGCCCCGTATAATCCTGACCCGACTACTAAATAATCATATTTTTTCATCTTACATACCTCTTTTTATTTTCTGATACCTGTCACAATCTATCTGGTAGTGTTATTCTATCATATCCTTGTATTCCCGAAAAGACATTCTTCGTTTTCCTTGCTTTATTCCACTTTATTACGTTACCAAAAGATTGCATTTCTTTATCAGACATATTATACTATTTAAATAACGAATTCGTACAATTAGAGGTGATATGATTATGCATAAAGAATTTTTAATGGGAAATGCAGCAATTGCCCTCGGTGCAGTTGCTGCCGGAGTTAATGTCGTAGCCGGTTATCCCGGAACCCCTTCTACGGAAGTTCTGGAAACTATAGCAAAACACCGGCCGGATGATGTGTATGTGGAATGGTCCGTGAACGAAAAAGCGGCCATGGAACTGGCTGCCGGAGCTTCTTATGCCGGTGCAAGATCCATGGTAACCATGAAGCAGGTCGGATTAAATGTTGCTTCCGATCCGCTGATGAGTCTCGAGTACGTCGGGATCAAAGGCGGAATGGTCATTCTCGTAGCAGATGATCCGGGTCCGATTTCTTCTCAGACAGAGCAGGATACCAGACATTTTTCCAGATTTTCCAAACTGCCTTGCTTTGACCCATCTTCGGCACAGGAAGCTTATGAGATGATCCAGGAAGCTTTTGAATATTCAGAAAAATACGGTACTCCGGTATTCTTACGTCCAACCACACGTGTCTGTCATGGCTACGCGTCTATCATGGTAAAAGATGAGACAGAATATACCCACCACCAGCCGGAAGGTTTTATCAAAGATTCCAAACGCTGGGTTATCTTTCCTAGATTATCTTTCATGAATCACAAAAAAATCGAAGCACGTAATCAGGAATTATCCGATATCTTTTCTTCTTATGAGAAAAATACGATTCATCCATCCTGCGATGCTTTCAAGGATTCAAAAAAAGGAATCGCCACCGGAGGGATCAGCTATACCTACACGATGGAAACATTAAAAAAGACCGGTATGGTAAAAACTTTAAAAATTGCCACGCCTCATCCATTTCCGGAAAAATTAGCAGTAGATTTCCTTTCTGGACTTGATGAAGTTCTCTGCCTGGAAGAACTTGATCCTGTCATCGAACGTGAGCTGATCTATATATGCGGAAAATATCATCTTCCAACCAGAATTAACGGAAAACTCAGTGGTCATACTGCCTGTGCCGGAGAAAACACCCGTGACACTATAACTACCTATATTAATACATTCCTTGGTCTTACCTCCCCTGTCACCACTGATTTTCCGGAACCGCCGGCACTGCCGGTCCGCCCGCCGGTACTTTGCGCCGGATGTCCTCACAGAGCTTCTTTCTACGCCGTAAAAAAAGCTATGAAAGGAAAGAAAACCGTTTTCTGCGGGGATATCGGATGTTATACGCTCGGAAATGCCCTTCCTCTCGATATGGTTGATACCTGTCTGTGTATGGGTGCCGGATTGAATATCGCACAAGGTATCGAAAAAGTGGAACCTGACACCACATGCTTTGCGTTTGTCGGAGACTCAACCTTCTTCGCCTCTGCGATCACAGGTGTTGTCAATGCCGTGTACAATCAGGCGAATATGATACTGATCGTTCTGGATAACTCTACCACAGCCATGACCGGACATCAGCCACACCCTGGAACCGGCCGCACAGTGATGGGGGAGATCGTGCAAAAAATTAATATTGAACAAGTCCTCCGCGGAATCGGCGTTACAGATGTTAAGACTGTAAATCCGCTGGATCTGAACTCATCTGTAGCATGCGTCCGGGAAATGACTGATAAGACAGGTGTAAAAGCTATTATATTCAAATCACCATGTATAGCCATCACCAAGCCGGAGTTTTCTCTTCATATAGATGCCGAAAAATGTATCGGATGTAAAAAATGTATCCGTGAACTTGGATGCCCTGCCATTGTACTTGACAACGGTAATGTCTGCATTGATGATACGATGTGTACCGGCTGCGGATTATGCAGTCAGGTATGCCCTGCAGCTGCTATTATAGGAGGTAAAAAACATGAATAATCAAAAAAACATTGTCCTGTGCGGCGTCGGCGGTCAGGGAACCGTCCTCGCTTCCAAACTTCTTGCCGCAGCAGCTATGAGTAAAGATATTCCTGTCATGAGTGCCGAGACCATCGGTATGGCTCAGCGTGGTGGTAGTGTATTCAGTCATCTTCGTATGGGTGATAATCTCTATTCGCCAATGATCGAAACAGGAACTGCCGATCTGATCATCGGCTTCGAACCAGGTGAGACAGTCCGTATGCTTCCCTATCTCAAAGACCACGGACATATTGTTGTCAGCACCCGAGCTGTAAAACCAGTTACTGCTACCTTAAGCGGATCAGATTATGATGCACCTCAGATGCTTGAATATCTAAAAGCGGCTGTTCCTAATCTGACTCTTGTAAATGCAGATCAGGCATGTGCAGACATTGGTTCTTCCAAAGTACTGAACATGGTGCTTCTTGGCGCAGCCATACGGACCGGAGTACTGGACTTTACAATCTCTGAAATTGAAGACATTATGAAATATACACTTCCCGAGAAATTCCATGAAATGAATCTCCGGGCATTAAACTATAACATATAACAAAGAAAGGCAGGAACACGACATATGCAGATTACAGAGACACAAATCGCACAGGTAAATAATCAGATACAGGCGCTCCTGAAAGCAGAAAGTTTCTATGGAAAGAAATTAGAAGAAGCCGGTGTTACCAGTATACAGTCAGCGGAAGATTTTCAAAAGCTTCCGTTTTCTGAGAAAAATGATTTAAGAAATGCTTATCCTCTTGGTCTGATGACCGCACCGGAAGAAAAGATTGTCCGAATCCACTCTTCTTCCGGTACCACCGGACTGCCGGTCATCATTCCATATACTCAGAAAGATGTAGACGACTGGGCAATCATGTTTCAACGCTGCTATGAATTGGCCGGTCTTACAAATCTGGACCGTATCCAGATCACACCCGGATACGGACTCTGGACTGCCGGAATCGGATTTCAGGCAGGTGCCGAAAGATTAGGAAGCATGGTTATTCCTATGGGACCCGGAAACACCGACAAACAGCTTCAGATGATGATGGATATGAAGACAACCGTTCTCGGTTCTACTTCCTCTTACGCCCTGCTTCTTGCAGAAGAAATCCAAAAAAGAGGAATCAAAGACAAGATCCATCTGAAGAAAGGAATCATTGGTTCTGAACGCTGGGGTGAAAAAATGCGCCGGCGTATCACGGAAGAACTTGGAATTGAACTCTATGATATCTATGGCCTGACGGAAATCTATGGACCGGGAATCGGAATCAGCTGTTCCCATGACTGTGGTATGCACTACTGGGATGATTATATTTACATTGAGATCATCGACCCTGTAACCGGTGAAGTACTTCCAGACGGAGAACTCGGAGAAATCGTCATTACCACCCTGGTCAAAGAAGGAGCACCTCTTATCCGCTACCGCACACATGATCTTTCCCGCATCATTCCGGGAGAATGTTCTTGCGGAAACAGATTCCCACGGCTCGATACTATTATGGGACGTACCGATGATATGATGAAGATCAAAGGTGTAAATGTGTTCCCAGCTCAGATTGAGGAAATCTTAAAAGAATTTTCTGAAGTATCCAGTGAATATCAGATCCGCATTTCTCATCTTGACGGAAAAGACACCATGCGAATCTATGTTGAAACAAATGGAACGGTTGACTTCCTTGATCTTGCCAAACGAATCGCAGCTACCGTCAAAAGCCGCATAGGCTTTACACCGTTAGTTAAAGTTGTTGAAATCGGATTATTACCTCGAAGCGAAAAGAAGACAAAACGTGTCATCGATGAGCGTTATGAATAATTAGTGATATATTATAAATGGTGTTGTAAGATCTATATTTCTTACAACACCATTTTATACTTTGTTATAATCCTAATTCATCAGAGATCGCACACATTTCTTCCAATCCGATATCAATCAGATCCTCCAGCATCAGCCCTGTAAATTCAATACTTTCCATATAATCACGATTGGCACCTTTCGCAAATCGTGCTTCATTAAAACGTTTTATAACAGACTTTCTTTTTACACTTGCAATCTTTTTATCCGGGTAAATCTGCGCAACCGCTTTTAAGAAACCACTCATTGGATCTGCAGCCAGAAGTGCATATTGGATTTTTGTTTTCGCTTTCACGCCACTTTTCGGATTATGTGCACAGATCGCTCCAAATAATACAGGATCATCAATCCCTTCTTTTTTTAAGATTTCTACCGATGTCGGTCCGTGTACACTTAAGTCATGCTCCCAGTCACATTGCTCTTCATCCAGATCATGCAGCAATCCTGCAATTCCCCAATATTCCACCTCGTCCGGCGCAAGACGTTTGGCCAATCCCTTCATAATAGCCTCAACTGCCAGAGAATGTGTAATATAATTCTCACCTTTCATGTATTTTGTTAAGATTTCATACGCCTGATCTCTTGTCATCTGCATTTTCTCCATTTCTGTACGAAATATGTATTCTGATATTTTACTCTTCCGGTACAACGATCAGGTCTTTTGTAAAGTCATTCAGGACTTCACATCCATCTTCTGTGATGATTACAAGGTCTTCGATACGAACACCGATGTTCTCATCCGGGAGATAGATTCCCGGCTCTACTGAGAAGCACTGTCCAACCTTGATGATGTCAGTATTAACAGATGATACATCACCAAATTCGTGATCTTCCAGTCCGATAGAATGTCCTGTTCTGTGTGTGAAATACTCGCCAAATCCTTTTTCCTCGATGTAATTTCTTGCAGCAAGGTCAACATCGCACATTCTATTTCCCGGTTTGGCAGCTTCGATACCTCTTCTGTTTGCTTCAACTACGATATCATAAATTTCTTTTGCACGGTCAGATACTTCACCGATGAATACAGTTCTTGTCATATCCGATGCATAGTTATCTTTAAATCCACCGATATCAAGAATTACACAATCTCCGCGTTTTCCTTTGGAATCATCTGTTACATGATGTGGATCTGCAGCGCCATGTCCGTATGCTGTAATTGGATCGAACGATACATCTTCACATCCGATTTCTTTGTAAATTTCACGCATTTTTGCATTTAATTCTTTCTCAGTTAATCCTTTTGCTACCCATGGAATGATCTTTTCCATAGCAATATCATTTAACTTAGAAGATTTTCTCATAAGATCTTTTTCTTTCTCATCTTTTACCATACGGATATAATCGATGATCGGAGATCCATTTACAAATTTACTTCCTCCGCCTAACTCCTGCAGACGAATAAGGAATTTTGACGGCCATGTTTTATCAATTCCCATTGTCTTATCTTTATCTACATACTTGCTTAAGATCTCTACTCCGTCTTCAATGTCATCATAATAGATAAGATCTACGCCAAGATCTGATTCCTGTGGAAATAATTTGTTGATTACCATTTTATGATTTCCGTTCACATTCAGATACAATGCCAGAAGTCTTTCTCCCGGGAAAATCCACTTGCCTGTCAGATAGAAGATCGCAACCGGGTCAGAAACGATCATCTGCGGAACCTCATGCTCCTCCATTGATTTTAATATTCTTGTAAGTTTACCTTGATCCATAATAGAACCCCAACCTTTCTTAAAATGTTGACAGAATCTGTTACTATTTTCACTGATTCTCACTGACAATTATTATAAACTTTTTGAATATAAAAGTCAATTTATATATACAAATAACAGTAAACGTTAGTGATATTAACTTATTCTTCATTAAAAAAAGAAAATGTCCACACTTTTCAGTGTGAACACTTTCTTTTTATTTGACTTATATTTTATTCTTCATCTTCAGATACAGCAACTGTTTCTTCTGCAATATCTTCTACTGCATCTTCTGTTCCTTCATCAAGAGTAATCTCCTGATTCATCTCATCTGCATCTTTGAACTCAAAATCAAAATCGTCCTCAAAATCCAGTTCGTCTTCCATTTCCATCTCTGTGTTCAACTTGATGTCACGATACTTTCTCATACCTGTTCCGGCAGGAATATGTTTACCAATGATAACATTCTCTTTCAGACCTACCAGCGGATCAACCTTACCCTTAATAGCAGCTTCGGTCAGGACTTTTGTTGTCTCCTGGAAGGAAGCGGCAGACAGGAATGAATTCGTAGCAAGGGAAGCTTTTGTAATACCCATGATGATCTGCTCACCTGTTGCAGGTTCTTTACCTTCTGCTTCCAAAGCTTCATTTACATCCTCAAACTCAAGTCTGTCAACATTTGTTCCCGGAAGGAATTCTGTGTCTCCGGACTCTTCGATACGTATCTTCTTCAGCATCTGACGAACGATAACCTCGATATGCTTATCGTTGATTTCTACACCCTGCAGACGATATACTCTCTGAACCTCCTGGATCATGTAATCCTGTACAGCACGAAGTCCTTTGATTCTCAGAATATCGTGTGGATTTACACTACCTTCTGTCAGTTCATCACCGGCTTCCAGTTCTGCGCCGTCAGCCACCTTGATACGTGATCCATAAGGGATCAGATATGCTTTGGATTCACCTGTTTCTTTATTTGTCACAATGATCTCACGTTTCTTCTTCGTGTCATTTAAGTTAGCAGTTCCTGCGATTTCTGTGATAATTGCAAGTCCCTTAGGCTTTCTTGCCTCGAAAAGCTCCTCGACACGAGGAAGACCCTGTGTGATATCTCCACCGGCTACACCACCACTATGGAATGTTCTCATAGTAAGCTGTGTACCAGGTTCTCCAATTGACTGTGCGGCGATGATTCCGACAGCTTCTCCAACCTGTACTGGCTCACCTGTTGCCATGTTGGATCCGTAACATTTTGCACATACACCATTATGTGAACGACATGTAAGGATTGTACGGATCTTAATCTGTGTCAGCGGCTCGCCCTTCTCGTCAACACCCTTTTTACAGATCAGCTCTGCACGTTTCGGTGTTACCATGTGATTTGCCTTTACAAGGATGTTACCATCTTTATCTACGATGTTCTCACAGATATAACGTCCTGTGATACGATCCTGCAGACTTTCGATCACTTCGTTTCCATCCATGAATGCTTTTACATACATTCCAGGAATCGGTGCTCCCGGTTTTGCACAGTCTACTTCGTGGATGATCAGTTCCTGTGATACGTCTACCAGACGTCTTGTCAGATATCCCGAATCGGCTGTACGAAGAGCTGTATCGGACATACCTTTTCGAGCTCCATGTGCAGACATGAAGTATTCCAGTACATCAAGACCTTCACGGAAGTTTGATTTAATTGGCAGCTCGATCGTGTGACCTGTTGTATCGGCCATCAGACCACGCATACCTGCAAGCTGTTTGATCTGTTTGTCAGATCCACGGGCTCCGGAATCTGCCATCATGAAAATGTTGTTATATTTATCAAGACCGTCAAGCAGCGCCTTTGTAAGGGCATCGTCAGTTGCTTTCCATGTCTCTACAACTTCTTTATATCTTTCTTCTTCTGTAATGAGACCACGTTTGAAGTTCTTTGTAATCTTATCTACAGTATCCTGTGCATTTTTGATCATCTCCGGTTTCTGCGGAGGTACCGTCATGTCAGAAATGGATACGGTCATGGCAGCTCTTGTTGAAAGCTTGTAACCCATAGCCTTTACATGGTCGAGTACTTCTGCTGTAGCAGTAGCTCCATGTGTATTGATAACTTTTTCAAGAATCTGTTTCAGCTGTTTCTTTCCTACATGGAAATCAACTTCCAGAAGCAATTCATTTCCTTCTACGTCACGGTCTACAAATCCCAGATCCTGCGGAATGATCTCATTAAACATGAAACGTCCGACTGTAGATTCTACCGTTCCTTTCTTCACTGTTCCATCTGCCATCTTCTTGGATACACGTACTTTTACACGTGAATGAAGTGTTACGGCAGCATTTTCATAAGCAAGAAGTGCTTCGTTGAAGCTCTTGAAGATCATGCCTTCTCCCTTGGCACCAGGACGCTCCTGAGTCAGATAATAGATACCAAGTACCATATCCTGTGAAGGAACGGCTACCGGGCCACCATCAGACGGCTTCAGTAAGTTGTTCGGTGACAGAAGTAAGAAACGGCACTCTGCCTGTGCTTCTACGGAAAGTGGAAGATGGACAGCCATCTGGTCTCCGTCGAAATCGGCGTTGAACGCTGTACAAACCAGTGGATGAAGCTTGATAGCCTTACCTTCTACAAGAATCGGTTCAAATGCCTGAATACCAAGTCTGTGCAGTGTAGGGGCACGGTTCAGCATAACCGGATGCTCTTTGATTACTTCTTCCAGAACATCCCATACTTCCGGCTGAAGTCTTTCTACCATCTTCTTAGCATTTTTAATATTGTGTGCTGTTCCGTTCTGAACCAGTTCTTTCATAACAAATGGTTTGAACAGCTCGATTGCCATTTCTTTCGGCAGACCACACTGGTAGATCTTAAGTTCCGGTCCTACAACAATAACGGAACGTCCGGAATAGTCAACACGCTTACCAAGCAAGTTCTGACGGAAACGTCCGGACTTACCTTTCAGCATATCGGAAAGAGATTTCAGTGCACGGTTACCAGGTCCTGTTACCGGACGTCCGCGGCGGCCATTGTCAATCAGGGCATCTACAGCTTCCTGAAGCATTCTCTTTTCATTTCTAACAATAATGTCCGGTGCGCCTAATTCAAGAAGACGTCTCAGACGGTTATTTCTGTTGATGATTCTTCTGTACAGATCATTCAGGTCAGAGGTCGCAAAACGTCCGCCATCCAGCTGTACCATTGGACGAAGATCCGGTGGGATAACCGGGATATTTGTCATGATCATCCATTCTGGCTTGTTTCCAGACTCACGGAAAGCTTCTACTACTTCCAGACGTTTTACGATTCTTGCTCGTTTCTGTCCGGTTGCACCTTTCAAGCCTTCTGTCAATTCTGTATATTCTTTCTCAAGATCAATGTTCTCAAGAAGTTCTTTGATGGATTCTGCACCCATTCCTACACGGAATGTGCTTCCCCATTTTTCTCTTGCTTCCTGATATTCAGCCTCTGATAATACCTGTTTGTACATCAGATCTGACTCACCTTTATCCAGTACGATATAAGAAGCGAAATACAGTACTTTTTCCAATGTTCTCGGGGACAGATCAAGAATCAGTCCCATACGGCTTGGAATTCCCTTGAAGTACCAGATGTGCGATACCGGAGCAGCAAGGGCGATATGGCCCATGCGCTCACGACGTACACTTGCTTTTGTTACTTCAACACCACAACGGTCGCAGACCACACCTTTATAGCGGATCTTTTTGTACTTTCCACAATGGCATTCCCAGTCCTTGCTTGGTCCGAAAATCTTTTCGCAGAACAGTCCGTCTTTTTCAGGTTTTAAAGTTCTATAGTTGATGGTCTCTGGTTTGGTAACTTCTCCTTTTGACCATTCCAGAATCTTTTCAGGTGATGCCAAACCGATCTTGATCGCATCAAAAGTCATTGGCTGATAAGTTTGTTCCTTATTATTTTCTGGCATACTTTGGACCCCTTCCTATTCATCATCAGATGAATCGCCGAAATCATAGTCATCATTTTCTTCAAAATTCATATCGAAATCATCGTCTGATTCTGGTTCTTCTTCTACATCAACCAGCTCTTCACCCTGGAATTCCTGTTTGCTGTATCCGTGTTTACCAAAGTCTTCGTCATCATCATTACGATATCTTCTGTCTCCCTCGATCAGAGAACGGAAATCTGTTTCTCCCATATCGGAAGTTTCCATAATCTCCACTTCTGTATTGTCATCACGTAAGACACGTACGTCCAGTCCGAGTGACTGTAACTCTTTGAGCAATACCTTGAAGGATTCCGGAATTCCCGGTTCAGGAATATTCTCACCCTTGATGATTGCTTCGTAAGTCTTCACACGTCCGATGACATCATCTGACTTCACAGTCAGGATTTCCTGCAGTGTGTATGATGCACCATAAGCCTCCAGTGCCCATACCTCCATTTCTCCGAAACGCTGTCCACCGAACTGAGCCTTTCCTCCTAATGGCTGCTGTGTAACCAGTGAGTAAGGACCTGTAGAACGTGCATGGATCTTGTCGTCTACCAGGTGGTGCAGTTTCAGGTAATGCATGTGTCCGATGGTTACCGGGCTGTCGAAGTACTCACCCGTACGTCCGTCACGCAGGCGGACCTTACCGTCTCTTGAAAGCGGAACACCTTTCCAGAGTTTTCTGTGTTCTCTGTTATCTGACAGATACTGCAGTACTTCCGGAAGAAGTTCTTCTTTATGTTTTGCTTCAAACTCTTCCCAGCTTAAGTTGACATAATCATTTGCCAGATCAAGAGTATCCATAATATCAATCTCGTTCGCTCCGTCAAATACAGGAGTTGCGATGTTGAATCCAAGTGCTTTTGCCGCCAGGGACAGGTGAATCTCCAGGACCTGACCGATGTTCATACGTGATGGTACACCCAGTGGATTCAGCACGATATCCAGTGGACGTCCATTCGGCAGGAATGGCATGTCTTCAACCGGAAGTACACGGGAAACAACACCCTTGTTACCATGACGTCCGGCCATCTTGTCACCGACAGAGATTTTTCTCTTCTGTGCAATATAGATACGGACTGACTGGTTTACTCCAGGTGACATCTCATCACCATTCTCTCTTGTAAATACCTTTGCATCTACTACAATACCATATTCTCCGTGAGGTACTTTAAGAGAAGTATCTCTTACTTCACGGGCTTTCTCACCGAAGATTGCACGAAGCAGTCTTTCTTCAGCTGTAAGCTCTGTCTCTCCCTTAGGAGTAACCTTACCTACCAGGATATCTCCGGCACGGACTTCTGCTCCGACACGGATGATTCCTCTTTCATCCAGATTCTTCAGTGCATCATCACCAACACCTGGAATGTCGCGTGTGATCTCTTCTGGTCCAAGCTTTGTATCACGTGCTTCTGCTTCATATTCTTCAATATGGATAGAAGTATATACATCATCCTGCACCAGTCTTTCACTAAGCAGAACAGCATCCTCGTAGTTGTAACCTTCCCATGTCATGAATCCGATCAGCGGGTTCTTTCCAAGGCCAAGTTCACCATTAGATGTAGATGGTCCATCTGCAATAACCTCGCCTTTTTCGACTCTGTCTCCTTTGAAGACGATTGGTCTCTGGTTATAACAGTTGCTCTGGTTACTTCTCTGGAATTTTGTTAATTTATATTTTTTCAGTTTTCCGTCATCCTGACGAATTGTAATCTCTGTAGAAGTAGAACGTTCTACTGTACCGCCTTCTTCAGCGACCACACATACACCGGAGTCAACGGCAGCTTTTTCTTCCATACCTGTTCCTACTGCCGGAGCCTCGGTAAACAGGAGCGGTACTGCCTGACGCTGCATGTTTGATCCCATCAGGGCACGGTTCGCATCATCATTCTGAAGGAATGGGATTAAAGCTGTAGCCACAGAGAATACCATCTTAGGAGATACGTCCATATAATCGAACATTCTTCTTTCATATTCCTGTGTCTCTTCACGGTAACGACCAGATACATTTTTACGTACAAAATGTCCTTCTTCGTCCAACTGCTCGTTCGCCTGTGCTACATGATAATTATCTTCTTCATCCGCTGTCATGTATACAACTTCATCTGTTACTACCGGATTAGTCGGATCATCATGGTTGATCTTACGGTATGGAGCCTCGATAAATCCATACTCATTAATTCTTGCATAACTTGCAAGAGAGTTGATCAGACCGATGTTCGGTCCTTCAGGTGTCTCTACCGGACACATTCTTCCGTAGTGAGAATAGTGTACATCTCGTACCTCGAATCCTGCACGGTCTCTTGACAGACCACCAGGTCCTAACGCTGAAAGACGTCTCTTATGAGTCAGCTCACCAAGCGGATTGTTCTGATCCATGAACTGTGACAGCTGGGAAGATCCGAAGAATTCTTTCACTGCTGCTGTTACAGGCTTGATATTGATCAGGGACTGTGGAGAAATGCCCTCCATATCCTGTGTTGTCATTCTTTCACGAACCACTCTTTCCAGACGAGAAAGACCGATTCTGTACTGATTCTGAAGCAGTTCTCCTACAGAACGGATACGTCTGTTACCCAGGTGGTCGATATCATCATCTGTTCCGATGCCATATTCCAGATGCATATTATAGTTAATAGAAGCTAAGATATCTTCTTTTGTGATATGCTTTGGAATCAGATCGTGAATATCTCTCTTGATCGCATCCTTTAATTCATCAATGTCTCCGGCTGTCTCTTCCAGAATTCCAGCAAGCACAGGATAATATACCTGCTCTGTAACCCCTACTTCTTCCGGATCCACATCAACAACAGCATCAAGGTCAACCATCATATTTGAAAGTACCTTGATCGGTCGTTCTGTCTCTTCTACGCTGATCCATACATATGGAACTGCATTGTTCTGGATTGCGGAAGCCAGTTCTCTTGTGATCTTGGTTCCTGCTTCTGCCAGAACTTCCCCTGTCATTGGGCTTGCAACATCTTCTGCCAGCACCTGACCACTGATACGGTTCTTTAACGCAAGCTTCTTATTGAACTTGTAACGTCCTACTTTTGCAAGATCATAACGTCTCGGATCAAAGAACATACTTGTGATCAGACTTTCAGCACTGTCTACTGCCAGAGGTTCACCCGGACGGATCTTCTTATATAATTCCAGAAGTCCTTCCTGATAATTCGTTGCAGCATCTTTTTCAAAACTTGCCAGGATCTTCGGCTCTTCTCCGAAGAGTTCGATGATCTCCGGATTTGTACCGATTCCCAATGCACGAATCAACACAGTGATCGGTACCTTTCTTGTTCTATCTACACGTACATAGAAAACGTCATTAGAATCCGTCTCATACTCCAGCCATGCACCACGGTTCGGGATTACGGTAGCTGAATACAGTTTTTTACCTAATTTGTCATGTGCAATGGCATAATAGATACCAGGAGAACGAACTAACTGGCTGACAATTACACGTTCCGCACCATTGATCACAAAGGTACCTGTTCTTGTCATCAGTGGAAGATCTCCCATAAAGATCTCATGCTCATTGATCTCATCTGTCTCTTTATTGTGAAGTCTTACTTTGACTTTCAGAGGTGCAGCATATGTTGCATCACGTTCTTTACACTCATCAATCGTGTATTTCACTTCATTCTCACACAAAGTAAAATCCACGAAATCCAGGCTTAATTTTCCACTGTAATCTGTAATTGGGGAAATGTCATCGAACACTTCATTTAACCCTTCATCCAGAAACCACTTGTAAGAATCTGTCTGAACTTCGATCAAGTTAGGCATCTGAACGACTTCTTTCTGTCGGGCATAACTCATTCGTGAACTTTTTCCACTTTTAATAGGACGAATTCTGTTTTTCTCCATATTGACGTTTCACTCCTCATTTATTTTTCTGGCTGGGCTTTTCACCGCCCATATAACTTGCAGAGTCTCAAAAAACAACACAATTTATTGTTTTTTTTACGAAATCATGGCATAACTATCCACAATAGCGCATTTTTTACTATAGCACAGGCCTGTCAAGTATGTCAAGCAAATCCGCACTATTTTTTCAGTTCTTTCTTATATTCAGCATCCCTTATAATACGAAAGGGCATCCCGTCACCGGAATGCCCTGATAATTCAATCAAACTC
>OLRR01001142.1_pt1 | contig 17777 bp, 18 predicted proteins | sample 1671941 | NCBI WGS metagenome assembly OLRR01 (sample SAMEA3136628, study PRJEB25190) | human gut metagenome
TGTTGACATTGGCGAAATTGGAAGCGGAATCAGAGATTGCCCTATGAAATTTGTTGTCAGACTTTCTCCAACCTTTTATGAGGTTGATTTCTGTCTGTATTGCGTCACCGAACTGAGTGTAGGTGTTCACATTCACAGGGAGGGTTTCAATCGCATACTGTAGCTCTTGGGTGAGCCTGTAGCATTGACCTAACGCTTCGTCTTGGTGGAGTCTGCGCTGAATGAGTTCTTCCCGGCAAGTAGGGTAAATGCTATTCGCAATATACACCTCTTTGGTAATGTCCCTCAGACAGTCCACGATGATCTTTCGCTGGTCTTCGATGAACCACTCGTCAAACGCTTCCCACCTTTTCTTGAGCCTGTCGTAGACTCCTTTTTCCATTTCGGTAAGTTCCTCGTAACTGCGTCCGCTGAATCTCCGCTCAAGCCGTTTCTCGGCTTTCTCGAAGCTGTAACCGAAGTCACGGAGGAGCAAATCGGTAATATCTCGTCTCAGTTTATTTAGATGGTGGAAAACCTCGAACTGAGACGCTTTCCGATTTCGTTTCAATACAGACATAAGTCATTACCTCCGTTCATGCGCCCCACAAGGGGGCGCAGATTAGTGATTAGCAGATAGAGAAAGCGGGGCGGACACCGCCAGCGCCGGAAGCGTTGCCGTAGCCCGCATGACCGCCGCTGTTGACAAGGGCGAAATAGGAAGCGGAAACTACGTCTCTCAGCCAATACCACTGACGGTTGGAAATCATGTCGGGGCGGAAAGCGAACAGAGGGTACTGACTCTTATCTACGGTGTAGCTGTTTGCCAGTGCCGTACCGTTCTGAATGTTGCTGAAAATCTTACCTCCGTAGACGTTCTGCTCGGTCATAAGCTCCACAGTGGAGTCATACCAGCTACCGCCGGAAGCGTAACCATCAGTCGTAGCATTCTGCAAATACTGACGATGGTTCAGAACGTGCGCTTCGCCAAACGCACTGTTGATCGTAGTCTTTGCCTGTGTCAGACCTTCGGTGTACATCTTAGAACCGACATACGCACCAGTGGTAATGTTCTTATCGTTCATGACGTGGGTGTACATATTTGCGTCCGGCACGAGAGTGACATGGTGAGTAGTCATGTCGGTGTCACCAGCTCTGTAGTAGTAATCGAATGCCGCAATGCGGTAAACGACACCACCGATAGTCCAGTAGTCACCGATATACATATCCTCGAACGTACCAGCCTTGATTGCCGCCCACTGAGCTTCGGTTACGGCAGAACCGAGAGACTTACCACGGTAGATAGCGTTGTGTGCGCCAGCACCAGTAGTAGCGATTGCGTTAATCATTGCCTGTGCGGTGTCGATAAGCCCCTTCACGTCCTTTTTCAGATTGGCGGCGGAAATCTGCTTGACTCCGTTACCATCATGAATGAGCAGTACCGCATTGTCGGGAGCTTCGGTGATTACGGACAAGTCCGTAAATTTCTTTGCATTTTCAATGGGTAGAGTAGACATTTGTTATCCCTCCTTGTATTTCCAGTTTGCCAAGATTGCGTTACCCAAATCGTCAACGAGGATTGCGGTGTTATCGCCATCATCGGTAGTGATCGGAGCAACATAGTCATTGTTCTGAGCCATATACTCAAGCAGAGTGATTCTCTCGCCATTGTAGGTAATCTGATTTTGCAGATTTCCGGCAATGTCGGTAGACAACTGCCCCTTGATAAGCTCGAACCATGTGTTGAAAACCTGTTCCTGTGCCGCTTCAAACTCCGTGATTTCGTCCCGGTAGTCCGTCTTGATCGTCTCGATGATTTCATCACCTTCGGCTTTCAAGTCAGCAACATACTCCTCGAAACCAGTCTGAGTAGCCGTAGCGGTGTCCTCGAACAAAGTCTTCTGTGTAGCGAAGTAGTCTTGAAATGCGCTGTACAAGTCTGTACCGTTTTCCAGCATTGACATGATGGTGTTCAATGCTTCATTCATACGGTTTGCGTCCTTCGCACCAAAGAAAGAATTTTCCTTGTGGCTATAGACCGTCACATCTTGGAAGGAGACTGTACCGTCTTCGTTGTTTACCATCGAATAGCGTTTCAGTCCGCTCCAAACAGCGTCCGTATAATTAACAGGTAAGCGTTCCCATGCCATTTACAAGCCACCTCCCTTCATTCCGAAATTCCATGTGAACATTCTCCTCCCTTCCGACTCATTGCTGAGTCTGTCATAAAGGTCGAGCATAGCACTTTCCAGCCTATTCAGCTCCGCAAAGTCCATCGTCCTTCCGTTATCTACATAAGTTGGCGCAGTGCCATAAGACCTTCTCAGAGTTTTGTTGTTTATGGTAGTCAGATTTTCCTCAAGCTGATTGATTTCATCAGCGTAGAAGTAGTCTGCCGGAGTACGGTCAGAGCCGAGAGCATTGATAGCAAATTCGTCATAGAGCTTGATTGCCAGCTCCCGGAGGTAATCGAGGTTGTTCTTAATGCGGTTGAAGTCAACAGCATTGAACCTGTCACCGATATAAGTACCGTCTGCGGCAGTTTCACCGTTCCAATCGGTTTTAGGTGTTACCCATGCCATACTTAACCTCCTATTCTTCGAGCTGTAACCTTGCCCGAAAAGCTCTGATTGAAATTCAAGGTCTGACGGTAGATCGTAACCTTCATATCCTTGTGGAACTCATTCTCTTGGTACACAATGTCGTTTGCGTCAATCTCCGGGTTGCCCCTCGTGTTGTACTCGTACTCGATACCAGCGGTGTAATACTCGCCCAGCCATTCAGCAAGGTCGGTAGCCATCGTCATATCGGAGATCAGAGGATTCTCCCACTTGATTGTCTTACCTCAACTGTGAAGGGTCTTGATTGCGTACCGCTCAACGATTTTGTAGCGATAGCCGAAGACCTCCAAACGGAACGTACCAGTCTTAGAGAATTTCAGCGTTACATAATAATTGCCGCTTGCTACAATGGAGACCCCGGAGCTTCCTTCATCGAGCGTAGCTCTGAAATTGTAGGAAGGTTCACCGATGAAGAAGGTTTCCACCTGTCCGTTCACAACCTCGATTTCCTCACTCACAAGGCTTTCTTCCAGCGTACCGTTCTGATAGCTGTAGCAAGGAACAATGACTTCCTTGATAAGCTCCTGTTTGATTGCTTTCGGAGAGGAGGTCATGTCGGTACGAGTCATAGTGAAGTCCGTTACGTCACCGAAACTGAAATGATTCAGCACAATGCGGTTATGAGGTTCAGCGGTCTTCGTGAACTCAATCTTCATCGTGTCGAAATCATCAAAGTCATGGAGGATAACCAACGTCTTCGTGATCTCGTCCTCAACCTCGTATTCCTCTACGAGTGAGCCGTTGTTGTAGGTGCGGATTGTGATTGCCGCCGGGAGAGCGTGTCCGAAGACAAACTTCACACCGTAGTACATACAAGCCGCTTCCTGTACGATGGTAACAACAGGGTTCGTACCAAACTCGCCGTTTTCATCGGAAATCGCACTCGACACATAACCAGTGTTGAGGACGTTGCCGCTGACGTTGCGAGGAAGGAAGTACATTCCGCCGTTTGCTACCGTGTAATTCCCAGCGAGGGAAGCGTACTCGTCCTTCACGCTGTCGTTCAGAATGTTCCCAACCTGTGAATAAGCGGTCTCACCATTGGAGGAAGCCGCCGCTTCCGGGTTGAAGGAAGACTTGATCTGAACAGAACCAAATCTCGTCTGAGAGAGGACACATCGACAGGCATTTGCGATAATCTGCAATGCTTCTTTGTGCTGGACTCTCGGTAGAGGGTTCTTCGTGTACAGCTTCTTGAGACGAGGGTCAATATAGTAATCACTGAGACCAGCGTCAGTAAGAATTTCCTTTGCCAAATCGAAATAACTTCTTCCGGCACTGGTGTATGTACCTTTGTAGTATTCCGAGTCCATGTTACGGAAAATGTCTTGGCAACGGATTGTAGCCGTGTAATCGTCCGACTCCCACTCAGAACACAACAGGTGGTTTCCTCGAACCCACTCGATCTCCTCAGAGTCCGGGAGCTGGTAGCCATAGAAGATTTCCATTTCCTGTCCTGTCTCAAGGAAGTTAATAGCGGATTTCGGGTTATCCACGTTGAAGTAGTGGTCGTAGTTCTTGAGCTGTACAGAGAAGTCAATCTGAGGTACGTCCGCACCGATGGGCGAAATGTAACTATCGAGAGACGAACTCATGACAGAATCGTTGTAGTACACGAGACCATAACCAAAGCGGATAGAGTAGATACGAAGTCTGCTCTGAGGGTTCTTCATTCTGTAGAAGACCAGCTTGACGTAGGTCGTGTTCTCAAGAACCTCCTCGGAAGTAAACTCAGCCAGTGTGTTATCTCGAATTTCTATTGTCTGTCCGCTACTGCTCACCATGTCGAAATCGACAGGGTAGTTCTCACCAAAATTGATTGTGATACCCTTGAAGTCAGTAGCACCAGTGTTAAGGTTGATCGTAAGCTCATACTGTGCTTGAGAGACCAGTTTGCCGCCGACCAATCCAGTGTCGTAGTAAGTGTCCGAGCTATTCCTTCGAGGGAGGAACAACATCGAACCGTCTACCTTAGTGAAATCTTCCTCAAGCGTTGCGTAGACCATTTCAGCGGATTTCTCCGAGAAAAGGTTCGCCGCATTGGAGAAGTAGGCGAAATCGCCCGGAGCGATTCTTGCCTTTGCCTGTGCTTCTTGGTTTACGAGTCCGAAAGAGAGCATGATATATGCTCTCTCCCGGAGGGAAGATTTCATGCTTTCTTTATATGCTTTCGATACCTTCTGCATAAAATCGCTCCTTTACTCGCCTGTGTCGATAAGATTCACCTTACAATTTCTGTAGTGTGTCGGGTGTCCGTTCTCGTCCACCCAATAGGGTTCGCCTGTTCTATCGCCACAGTACATCTTGATTGTGACCTCTTTGTTCTTCACCGGGTCGATGAAGCTGACGTACACAAAGAACGGACTGAGCGCACTCAGAATGCGACTCCATTGATCTGCGGTGAGCCAAGACCATTCAAGCCCATCGAGCTTGTACTGGTCTCGACCCACACGCTGACCAACTACCGCTCCGTTTGCATTTCTGCCAGCGTCAACAACTGTAGTGACAATGGGGTGTACCCCTCGCTTTGGAGGGGGCAATTCATATCCGTTGACCTTGATATAAGACATTACCGTCCCTCCTTACTTAGCGAATACGAAACCGTCTGCTTTCTGCTGAGTGGTTACAGCGTCAGAGACAGTTCGGTTGCCGATCTGAACGATGGTCTGCTCGTTCTTATCAGCCTGTCGGCGCATATCAGCCGCCATCTGAGCCATCGTAGGTTCTACATACTCTCTGTAGAACTCCTCCATACCTTCCATGAAGCCAGTCGCAGTGACAGAGGTGTTGCTTGTCACATTTGCGGACACGGACTTAGCGAAAGAGCCGGAATCGTAATACTTGAGTGCAGAGGTGTCTACTGCGAAGCTCATTGTAGGTGTCACGGCAGTGAAGGAATCAGCCCATTTACCAACTACACCCTTTGTAGTGCCGCCGAGACCAGTGATACCGAGGTTGTAACCTCTGATAGTGTCTTCACCGATTCTCTCAAACACCTTAGAAGGAGAATTGGAATCCAGCTTATCCTTGAACCATTCGATGATCGAAGAACCCCAACTGCTGATAGTGCTTTTCACCGTGTAGTACAGATTTCCGATACCGTTCTTAAAACCATTGATTACGTCTTCCGCAATATCGTAGAAAGAGCTGTAGGAAACCGTATTGGTGAACCACGACTTCACATTGGAAGCGAAAGTCTGCATATTAGACTTCGCATTCGTGTAGGCACTACCGATCTTGTTCTTAAAGCCGTTGATAATGTCATTCGCATAGCCAGCAAAGGCAGTGGAAGAAGCCGTACCGCTGAACCAGCTCTTGACGTTGGAAGCCCACGTTGTAATCGAGGACTTAGTGTTGGTGTACGCAGAACTGATCTTGTCCTTGAAACCATTGATTACGTTACTTGCGTAGGTAGCAAACGAAGTGCTGTTCACACCTCCGAAAGAACCGCTGGTGAACCACGTTTTCACGTTGCTCGCCCAAGTGGTAATCGAGGACTTGACCGTACTGTAGGTAGAGGAAATTTTATCCTTGAACCCTGTAATCACATTGCTTGCAAACGTACCGAAGGAGGTAGCATTCACACCGCCAAACGAGCCGCTTGTAAACCACTCCTTGACCTTAGAAGCCCAAGTCGTAATGCTACTTTTCACGTTCGTGTAGGCAGAGCTGATTTTGCTCTTGAAGCCCTCGATAGTGTTGTTCGCAAATGTGGAGAAGTTCGAGAAGTTCACTCCACCAAAGGAACTGCTTGTGAACCATTCCTTAACCTTGCTCGCCCATGTAGTGATAGAAGTCTTGACGTTGGTGTAAGCGGTGCTTACCTTCGTCTTGAATCCTTCGATGGTGTTGTTTGCGAAGGTTGCGAAAGACTCACGATTGATACCGCCGAAGGAGCTGTTCGTGAACCACTCCTTCACTTTGGAAGCCCAAGTGGTGACACTGGTCTTCACATTGGTGTAGGTCGTGCTGATCTTATCTTTGAAACCGCCGATGATGTTACCGCCGATTTCTTTGAAATGATCTACGATGTTCTTACCGTCTTCACCCTTAGTGAACCACTCAATGACGCTTGCGCCCCATTCCTTAACGGTGTTCATCATATTGGTGAAACCTTCGATACCCTGTAACAGTCCGGCTACAATGTCCTCGCCAATCGCCTTGAAGACGGTGGAAGGAGAATGAATACCGAGTGCGTCCTTGAAGCCCTGTACAAAACCATCTACGAAATCCGTGATAGCTTTCCAAATGGACTGTAGACCTTCCCAAATACCATCAATGATAGCCGAGCCAATATCGACAATGGACTGTTTTGCGGAAATGAACGCATTGTAGATTTTTCCGGGCAGAGCCTTGAAAAACTCACCGATCTTCGATACCACGGACGGAATCGTCTGTGTGAAGAAGGTAGGAAGCGTCACAGTGAAGAACTGCTTGAAAGCAGACTTGATACTGTTCCACATATTAGTGAACCATGTCGGAATCGTTACGGTTACGAAGTTGACTGCGGTCTTCCAAGCATTACCGAACCACTGTCCGATGTTATAGCCAAGAGCGTTCCAGTCATAATCTTTAATCGGTTGCCACAGATCATCGAACCAGTCTTCGATTTTTCCGGGCAACGACTTGAAGAATTTTTCGAGCTGTTTCGGAATGTTTTTCAGCCAAGAGGTGAAATCACTCCAAAGCCCCGGAACGGTTTTAGTGAAGAACTCCTCAAGGAACTCACTGATAACGTCCCATTTCTGAACAATCAGAATAATTCCATCTACGACAAGTCCGACTGCGAGACCGATCAAAGTACCGATACCCGGAGTAATTGCCGTACCAGCCGCCGCACAGATAGCACCGACACCAGCACCAGCCGCCGCACCGCCGATAGCAGTTAGGGAAGCACTGAGCCAGTCAATACCGTTCTTGATAGAATCGTAAATACCTGTGAAGAATGCCGGGAGACCAGCAATAATGCCACCGATACCAGCACCCAAAATAGCACCGCCAGCCGCAGTGCTTACGGTCATTCCCATTGCGTTACCTAAATTAGCCGCCGCCGTGGAGAGAGCTGTAGCAACAGCACTTCCGCTGAAAGCAGAGGTAATCCAGCCAGCAACCGCCTTGCCGATGAAAGCACCGCCGATTGTGATGAAACTACCGCCGCCAAGAATCTGAGCGAAGTTCATTCCGTTGAGTTCGTTCTGAATAGCGTCAATGATACCAGCCGCTTCCAGTGCGATACCAGCAATGGAAAAGCTCAGACCGATGGAGAGTGTCAGACCATTACCCAACCCGGCTTTCTTCAAAGCCAACAGACCTTGAATGCCAGTGAGAACGCTCTGAGAAATCTTCCACGTTGCGAGACCGAGAGCAATAGCACCCACAGTAGTGAGGATTCTGCCAAGTCTTGTGTGGAAGAACTCGCTCCATGTGTCAATGTCCTCAGTAAGACCGAGCCATTCCTTCATTTTGGTGAGGATTTCTTCGACCTTGCTATTTACAGCGTCACCGAGGAAGTCATAAGTAGGAAGCTCGAAGCCGAGACCGCCACCTCCGCCAGCACCAGCACCCGAACCGCCACCGCTCGAATCTTCGGGCGGAGAAATAATGTTCAGCTCGTCAATGCCGAGGAGAGCGTTTTTCAGCTCCTTCGCCTTGTCGGTTGCGTCACCGAGACCGTCTGCAATGTCACCGACACCGCCAGCGGCACTACTGATACCGCTATAATCAACTTCCGGCAGAGCAAATCCGAAAAGACTTGCGATTGCGTCAGCCACCAAACGGATAGCCTTTGCGAGAGCAATCGCATAAGGCAACACAGCGTTCAGAACAGGGATAAAGATGTTACCCAAAGAACGAGCGCACTGTGTAACCTGTGCTTTCAAGACACGAAGCTGGTTAGCCGGAGCTTCCAGTGTACGAGCCATATCGCCTTGAGCGGTAGTGACCTGTGTCATGATAGCGTAGTATCTCAGTTCCGCTTTCTCAGCCTGTGTCATGAGGTTGACATTTTTCTGAATGCCGAGGTTAAGAGCCTCCTGTTGCAGTCTCGCCACAGACAGGTCGAAACCAAGCCTACGGAGAGGTTCAAGCTCGCCGGAGATACCCGACTGTAGCTTTTGGAAAGCGTCTTCGTAACTGATATTGAAGAAGGAGGAGAGGTCGTAACCAAGCTGAGTCAAGTTCTGACTCATGGTGTACGCTCTGTCACTCACAACACCAAAACCAGTCGCAAGCGTCATGAAAATACCTTGATTTCTCAACCACTCGCCGGGGTCGATACCCATGATCTCAGCAACGGTCTCAGCGTACTTCTGAGCTTCGTTCGCATACTCGCCCATAGACACCGTGAACAGGTTCAAGTTCTCGATGTACTTGTTGGATTCAGTAATCCAGCCAGCGATAACGCTTGCAATACGCTTCATTGCGACTACGGCAATACCGATCTTCGCCGCAAGGTTCGCATAACTCATGGACGCACCGTTGTTGGCAGTGGTGAGGTTGTTAGTGCTTCTAATCAATCGCTGGATTCTCGCCGGGAAAGCGGAGAAGCCGTTTGCGATAGACTGCATTTGCGTTGCGAGAGGAGCAAGGGCATTCGCCAACTGCTGAATCTGAGAAGCCAGCGCACCCATGTCAACCGATCTGAGAGCGGTCATTACCTGTGGTAACTTCTGCAACTGCGTGATAAAGGAAGTGAGGTTGTTCTTACCCATCTGTGTGAGCGGTGTCAATGCCGACACGAGCTGGGAAATCTGAGTACCCAAACTACCGATGTTCACGGAGTTGAGAGCTTGTACCGCTTGCGGTAATCTCTGCAACTGAGAGATAAAGCTGTTCAAATTCGACTTACCGATGTTCGCCAAAGGAGTGAGAGCATTGGCAAGGGAATTGAGCGCACCAAAATTTGTGCCATTTAAGGACTGAATCGCAGATCCGATGTTCGTGATCTGCATTGCCACAGAGGAAGACAGCTTGAGACTTCCACAGGAAGAAAGCGTCTTTAATCCGTTGGCAAGTTTATTCAGATTTTCGGCATTACCAGCACTGACACTGCTCAAAGCAGTGTTCAGTGTGGTGAGCTGTTTCGCAACAGAAGTCAAGCCGACACCGCCTTTGACAGCGGTCTTCAACTTACCAAGAGAAGAAGCAAGAGCGTCTATACCACTTACGGCTGACGTGGCACTGGATTGTACCTCAACCTCTAACTGTTCGATTGTAGTAGACATGGTTCTCACTTCCCTTCAAACTTTTTGTTGTGTCGTATCATGAATCCTTCCATCATCGTTTTGCCCTTATCGAAGTTCTTCTTTTCCTTTTCCTCCTGTCTGTATTCCGCCTGTTTCTCAGTGATAGCAAACGGTTCAGCGATATAAGGTACAGGTTTCGTTCCCTTCTTGGCGAACGCATGAAGGAGAGGAGATACCCGGCACAGAGCTTCGTACACATACGCACCCTGTAGCCACATTTCTTGATTTTTCCTGTTGGTTTTGAGTTCTTCCGCTTTGCGGTATGCCACCACAAGCGTGCTGTCTCTGTCCCAATACTGCTCCTCGGTCATACCGATTGACAGATAGTACGGAAAAAGCTCATGGAATTTCTCTGTGTAAGTTTTGAGGGGAGCAGTGGCAGTTACACCACCACTCCCCTCAGTGGAGGACAGCAAGTCACTTACCAAGTTGCTGTCCAGTTCACGTTTCCCTTGTCTTCTTCGGGTTCCTCTACGAGAGCCATGATCGGTTCGTTGTACATTTCAGCCAGCTTGCCGATCAAATCCTCCTTCTTGGTAAGTTTGGAATAAATTTTTTCGATTACGTCCGGTTTCACAAATCTGTGATGTGCAAGGAACGCTCCGGCGAACAGAGCCGGAAGGGTACTCATGGGCTTATCCGTAATGTCGGAAGCAATGAACCCCTTCTTCTCCATTTCCGCCACAGTTCTGCGATTGAACTCAAGCGTGTACTCCTTGTCTTCAAAAGTAAAAATAAGCTGTTTAGCCATTTGTCTGTCCTCCTGTTATTTCTTGATTACGCTTCTGCCATAGTGATAGGAGTGGAAGGAGCGATAGTGATGTTCATATCAACTACCTCATTCACACCGCCGCCCACAGGATAAGCGGAAAGCTGACCCTTGAACTCGAACTTGCCATCAGTGCCAGTAGGAGTCACGACACCAGCTTCCTCAGTGCCGCCGAACCACACAGCGTAGTCGTTCTCTACACCCTCAAGAGCCTTGAGCTTGGTGTAATCCTCCTTGGTGTAGTTCGCAGTGAAAGCGAGAGCGTCAAGGGACTGAATACCCGGAATATAGGTCTGCATTTTGTCGGAAAGAGTAGTTGTCTCCAACATTTCCGGCGCACCACCCAAATCGGGGAAGTCCTTAATGTCAACGAGCTTTTCATAAGCATTTTCGGTCTTCTTCATAAGAAAAACCTTGTAGGTAGAAATTGCCATTTCGGTTTACCTCCTATAAATCGTTTTGTTTTTTGAAATGACTGCCCGGTAGCGTCCGAGCATTCGATAAATGGTTGCTTCGTCTTGGTTAGGTACAGGTTCGAGCATAAGTCGAGTGAAGTTCAGCTCCATGAGTATTTCATCAATGAAAGCCACGATCTCTTTACACTCTGCCTTTTTACCTTTGGTCTTGTTGGAGTAGACATTCAGCTCGTACATGACCGCCGCATGGTTTTCTTTACCATCGGAAGTCTGCGAGTTTCGGAATGTCGCATTGTCCGCTTCAACAAGTGATACACAAGGGAAAGAGGAGGGAGACTTCACATACTCACCTGTCATGAAAATGTTCGGGTACTTCGCCCGGACTCTCTCAGACACTTCGTTGAAAATCTCGTTTTCCATGTCAATCATTTGAACACCTCCCTTGCAATATCAGCGATTTCCGCACATACGGTCTTCACGGCATTGTACATAGGCATTACCGCTGGTGCGCCATGCGTCAAGCGCAACTCACCGTCTTCATAGAAGCCCCAAGTCTCCTTTTTACCCATGCCTTTGCCGTAACCGCCGATTGTGAAACCGAGTTCCGCACCTTTGGGGTGTGGGGAGCTTCCGACTGAACCGTTGTGATACACACCAGCACCAAACTCAGCCCAAATTGCGTCCTCGCCGCTTGCGATTATCACCGAGATATTATCCCGGACTTCGACTGATACGTTGACCTCGGCGGTTCTCTGACCGCCCTTCAACAGATCGTCTACAATCGCTCCGGCAAAACCGCTCCGGGACTGGTCTGCAATCCTCTCAGCAATCCTCTCACGGAGAATTTCTGTCTTACGAATGAGGTCTTGCTTGTACTGTTCCAGTTCTTTCAAAGCCCTGTCGATCTCACGTTCCGATAATCCGAACTTGATAACCTTCTTAGCCACTGACGTTCACCTTGCTTATCGCAATCGACACGTTATTCAAGCTCTTTGCAACCTTCTTGACGATGTAGTCATAAGGGGTAAGCACGTTACCTTCCTCGTCCACCGCCAACGAACCGTCCTCATTGAGCTGGGGAACGGTATCGACCCAAAGCACTGAGTATTCGTCAATCGGAGGAGCTTCGTTATCCATGACAATTACCTTGTCATAGGTCTCAGACTCACCGAACTGCCGTGTCTGAGTTTCACCCTTTGCGGCAGAGATATTGGCATAGCCCTCAGTCGGATTTCCGTGTTTTACTTCGTACTCACCAGTCAAGTTGCCGTATTCGTCCTCAACTGGGGTGCGTTCTTCGTACAGAGCGTAGAAGAACGTCACCTTATTACGAGTCATGCACCTCATTCTTTCGTACCTCTGATTATCCCACAGTAGGGAGTAACCGCCTTGAGCATAGAAGCTGGTACGTCAGCGTTTTCATACTGTCTCGTGATACCGTTCTCGGTATGAGAGGTCTGACCCTCCGCACCACGTTTGTTCAGCATATAGGCGGCGATTTCCACCTGTAGGTAGTGATACTTAACCGGGACTACACTCGCTTCATCGTCATACGGAAACGCTTTTGCGATAATCTTGCTCCCGGCAAGATCGAGGTAGGTGGACAACACTTCGTCAGTATCAGAGCCACCGACTACAGCCTTGAGAGCTGTCAGTTTTTCTACATCAGTCATGTTGTCACACCTCCTTGGTTACTCGTTCTCGTTGCCGCCCTGTTCGGACTGCTCCGGGTTGACACCCTGTTCGGGAGTCTCGCCCTGTTTGGGCTGTTCGGACTTCTTACCGCCCTTATTCGCCTTGTTAGCCTTGTTAGCCTTGGGATCGACCCTCAGACCAACGCAGAGAACACCGTTCTCGTCCTTCCATTCAGCCATGATCGTTACCTCCTATTAGACCAGAGCGGTAGCACCTCTGTGGAGGTAGATACCGTTGGTCTTGTTCTCATAGACGAAAGTGTCATGATAGATACGGTAATCGAACTTCCATGCGTCCGCATTCTGATACTGTTCGGGAGTGAAGATACGAGGAAGAACGTGCTTCACAACCTTATTGACAGCAGAAGGATGAACGATCATGAAGTTGATCTTGTAGCCGCCAGTAGTACCTACGAAACCGCCAGCAGTCTGACCCGAGGTAGTACCGTCATACAGAGAGATAGCGGTATAGAAGCGAGACTGAGGTACACGGATAACGCGCATACCGTTGTAGGTCTCAACGTCCTTGTTAATACCAGTCACATCGTTCTGAACGGTGCGGACGATCTTGGCACGAAGACCAGCATAGGCAGTCTCGGAAATGAACAGAATACGACCCTCGCCGGGAACTTCTGCTTCGTTCATCTGCATTTCAGCAGTGTCGATCAGACTGGGAACATCGGTAGTACCAACGGTAACGTCAGCATTTGCGCTGAGAATGCCAGTAGTACCAGCGATCTTTGCGAAGGTGTAAGCGTCAATTTCGGGAGCAACCTTGGTGCGAATGAACTCGCCAGCGAGAGTACCGAAAGCCATGCCAATGGTCTCCTCGTTATCCATGCGGTCAACGATGAAGGAACGACCACGATCCTTGGAGAGAGTCATGGTCTCCCAAGTGCCAGTCACGTCACCATTGGCGAAACCAGTGTTGCGGTTGTAGTTACCAAGACCGTCCATAGAGGTCTTGAAAACCTTGATAGTGTTGCCGTTGACGATCTCAACCTGAGTAGCGTCCAGTACGGCAGTCTTGGAAGAAGCCTTGTAAACTTCGTCCAGAAGGGGCAGATAAGTCTGCGCCAGTGCGATAGAATTAGCCATATTTCATGTCTCCTTTACAATTTGATTTCGGGAAGACCCATGCTCCGGCGGAGCTTATTGGTCTCCTCCAACTTCTTGAGATTTGCGGTATTTTCGTCTCCGGCGGGAGGGGCAGGGGTATTTTTCATAACCTCGGCTGTCCATGCCTTTTTCTGAGCGTCACCGTGTTTCTTCATGTTGGCGAATACACGATCCATGTCACCTTCCGCCATAGCTTCGGCAGTCTCGATAGCCAATGCTTCCTCGAAGCCCAAGCCAAGATAATTCGCCTTATAGGTGCTGATCGTCTTCTCTTTGCGAAGGGTCTCAAGCTCCTGTTCCATAGCGGTCTGACGTGCGAGACGTTCTTCCTCTCGTGCTTCGTCCTCCGTCATTTTGGAACGAAGGTTCTTCTTGGTGGCGGCAAGCTCGCTTGCCAGCTTGTCGAACTGAGCCTTGGGAACATACCCCTTAGTGTCCTTTGGAGTAGGGGTAGTAGGTTCAGTGGGTGCGGTAGGTGCAGTGGGTTCAGTGGGTTTGCTCGGTTCGTGGTTCTCAAGCAGTGCCAACTTCTCGTCAGCAGTCATGTCCTCACGATAACCTTCAATTTTTGTCCAGTCGAATGCCATGATTATTCCTCCTGTGTTTGGTCGGTTCTCTCCGTATTTTTGTGATTTTCGGTTTCTCTACCGTTTGCGTTTGTTTTAGGTGTCTTCTCTGACACCGATATTTCGAGCGGCTTATCGCCGCTATTATCCGTAGGGGCAGTGGGTTTCGGTTTCCACTTCTCCAAGTACAATTCGCTCTGCTTTGCAACGTCCATCGGATCGTTTACCAAGCCGACAGTAGCGATAGCAAGACTCGGTTCAAAGCCAGCTTCTAAGAGCTGTAACAGAGCTTGACTCTTAACGAGCAGATTGTCATGCTGTCTCCGAGTAAACTTGCACTCAATCTCAGCCAACGAAAGATTGAACTCCTTCGAGGTGCGAATGATCGTAAGCACCAGTCTCAAGAACTCCTTCTCGGACTTCTTGAAAAGAAGCTCGGTGTCTCTTGCTCGTGCTTCACACTGAGACCAACCGTCTCTCAAGAACACCGCCGCACCAGTGTCGGAAGTAGAGCTTCCGCCTTTGGTCGTGGTAGGCATACCGCAAATGGTAAGCACCTGTTGATACAGATAATCCACCAGCGTTTGTGTCTGCTCTTGGTTCAGCTCTTGGGACAGGATTTCTACGTCCGCAGTCTGACCGTCAACGGATTTGATCTTAATTGCGCCGAGGTCTTTCAGTTCTTTGAAATCGTCAGCGGTAATATCGCAGTTCACGAACTTGACAAAGCTCTGCACGAACAGTTCCACACCGTCAAGGCGGTTGGAAGCCACGGTGTTGATAGCGTCCAACAGCGGCAGAGCTGGTTCAAAAGAACCCATGCGAGCCATGTTCAAACGATACTCGAAAATAGGAATATCACCGAGGGTATGCGCTTCCCACTTGCGAACCACACCATTCGCCACCTCAAAGTAGTGATCCTTGGTGTAACCGCAGTAGAGCGTTTCGGTGCTTTCTTTTCCGAGCGTCCTCGTGATCTCACGAACACCCATGATCCTCTTGTGTCCGAAGCCGGAGTGATACACTACGAAAGTGTGTCGGGGATCGGGGGTGTCCAGCTCGAAGGGAGACTGATCGGGAGAGGACAACGAGTCTTTGTCCGGCAGTACCATTCGGTATGCCACACCACAAATCGCCAGCCATGTTGCCATATCCTTGTCGTGGCTTGCTTTGTCCTCATAGAACATGAAGTCATTCAGTTCATTGATCTCCTCAGAGGAAGCATTGCTGTCACCTCTACGGACATACGTCACAGGTTCACCGAGGAAATAACCCGAAGTGAATTGAACGATCTCACTTGCGTGATTTTCTACGACTCTATTACAAATTTCCGGGCGAACATCTTTCTTGCGAGAGAGAATAGGCTGTTCTCCTCGCATATAGCGATAGAGATAATCAATCGCAACAGAATTGGTGTTGTGAACCATAAGAGCCTTGCTCAAAACACTTGCGACATTTTCCTTCGTGATCTTATCCACGGAGGTCAAAATCTCTTTGCGTCCGAACATACCGCCCTCGATGATCTCAGCTTCCGCCATGTGTCACCCTCCTTCCTTGAAAAATAAAATGGCGCATACTTGTTCGTAGGGGCTTCCTACTCGCAAATATGCGCCACTCGTGTTATTACACTTTTACACTTACCATTGTATCACAATAATTCGTGTTTGTCAAGTTCTAATTCTTATTTTAAGAATTGAATGTGGATAAGTCTGTGCAAAATGCGAATTACCACGGTCTCTTGAATACTTCCACCTTTTGTCCGCTTAGAGATTGAGCATACTCAGCGAACATAGCCATACCATCGGGTACATCGTCATGCTTGTTCTTACCTGTCATGGTGTAAGAGCAGAGCATATTTATCATGTCCCCATACTGAGACTTCTTAGCGTACCGAGATTTATCCTTGAACAAGCAGTGCTGTTTTACCCATTCAGCGTTCACCACGATACGAGTCTCTTTATTACTTGTTGTAAATCGCTTCGTAATATGCGTGATACCACCACGAGCAATGACCTCATTGTGAACCTTGTCCGCAATTCTTCCTCCGGCACTGTTACTCTCAAAGCGGCAAGATTGCACCTTATTTTTTAACAACACTGCCGCCAAGCAAGCGTCCGTGAGTTCGGCAAGAGCGTTGGTACACACGCAGTCTTCGATATAGTAATCGCTTCCGTACAGATATGCTACAGGCATAAAGCCGTAGTCTTTACCTGTGTCCTTGGTATCACAGATTGCGATAATTGCGTCCGGGTCTTGATCGGGCAATTCATAATACCGTCTCAGCTCGTCCTCCGAGTACAGTAAGCCCTCACGCTCAATCGGTTCGTTCTGATACAAAGCTCTCCATGACACATCGTCCATAATGTCTCTCTGCTCATGATAAGCCTTGGTCGAAAAACCGACACCGTAGGCATAATCAAAATTGGACTCGTCATTTTCATTCAGAGCCGGAAGAACAATGAACCTTGCTCGATCATCATTACCATACTGTCTTTCCAATCTTCCAAGAATATCATGGACAGACCAGCGAGTAGCAATGTGAAGCTCCTTGCAGTGGTCTCCGATCTTACGCTGACGAAGGTCAGTGGTGTAGATTTCCCACAGCTTGTCGAGACGTTCCTTGCTCATGGCAACCTCAATGCCGGACACAAGATCATCACAGTAGAGCAGTCGGGCGGCACGATACAGACCAGCGTTACCAGTACCGATAGAAGTGAACTCCAAGGTCTCAAAACGCTTTCGATTGCCAATATCTATACGACAGTCCTTTGCGTTGGTGTTGCTGATCGAGACCATAGGAAAAACCTCTCGCCATAAATACTCACCGTCTTTGTCCATCATTCTTAGACATTCGTCATAAGCTCCCCGGATAAACGCATTACTGTGACTACCTGTCAAAGTAGGTTCGTCCGAGTACTTACCGCCGATCCACGTCAGATAGAACAAGGCGAGAGTGGTCTTGCCGGTACCGGGGGGCATACTGATACCGAGAATGTCAAGAACATCGTCTTCCAAATCCTGTAGACCTTTGACCGCAGTTTTCAGAACAGGGCGGCGAGGGACGTAGAATTTCTTCTTCGGGTCTCGTTCCCACTCCATGAACTGAATATAACTGTCAAAATCGTTGGGAGCGAGGAAGCGCAATGTGGTTCTGTGTTGCTGATACAGTTTAGTGATAAGTTCTCCGTCAGTACGAGGGATCACACGATTCAATTCCTCAGACAACAATCTGCCATATTTCAGACTGAGGGCAACATCAGTCTTGCTCGCTTCCCGGCATATATCAAGCATATCTTGAAATGCCCCGGTGTCGGGTTTCTTTTGTGCGACTTTGTAAATCGCTTGCAGTAATTTCTCCATAATACCTCC
>OLRR01001143.1_pt1 | contig 17750 bp, 17 predicted proteins | sample 1671941 | NCBI WGS metagenome assembly OLRR01 (sample SAMEA3136628, study PRJEB25190) | human gut metagenome
GGTTTAAGTACACCCAGGTCAATAATATGTTTGGTCGGGCAAGCGATATCTTTCAGCAGGTCGGCGATATCTGGGGATTAGATTTACCTTCCAAAGTGCAGCTGAAGGTTGGCTATGACGATATCCCTGTTCATGAAGGTCGCGCATTGATTGACAGGTTCCATCGGAAACGAGAGGAGTTTCAAGAAGTAATCGTTATTGGTGTAGACGATGAAGGTGTTGAGCAGACATTTGACTTCTCCTCTGTCATCAAAAGAATTGACATTTCTCCAATAAAGGATGAAAATGAGCAGTATGACCCACGAGAAGTCAGAGAATTGCTACTGGCTGAGTTGAGGAAATAGTTTATGTATAAACGTCATAAGTGGCTAATTGCAGTGATTTTTGTTACCGTTTTTATTGTGGCAGCGTTTCTGAAAGCCGACTATTCCGAGATTGCAGAGTCTAGTATTTCTGTTATGGCGATTGCCATAGCGGTGTATATTGGAGCAACCTCTGTTATACTTGGAAGTGCTTATGCAGAGAAAATGAAAAGTCAAGTTGATCCTGAGATTAGAACAAGTAGCAGTCTTGGGGTATTGGCTTCGTATTTAAGGACGGCAGGCACTTTTGGAATTGGAACAATTGTAATCAGCACCATGTATTCTCTTGGGATTGGAAACCAACAACTTATGGTCCTTTTTTCGGGCAATCATCATTTAGAGTGGATTGTGGAGTCGATACATAATGTTATTTCTTCGCTGGCGTGTGGCTTATTCGCTGTAAACATTGTCTTCATGTATTTGATCCTTGTCTTTCTAATTAACTCTATGACAAAATCTGTGTAATCATATCAAGCCCCTGAATGTTCTGAATCTGAACAGTTCCGATTACACAAGGTGCCTTAGTGGCGACAAGATTAATTGAATGATTGTGGAGGTAAATCTAATGAGAAAGAACTTTGGTGCAAAGGCAATCTGCTACCCCATGCCAGTGTTCATCATCGGCACCTACAACGCAGACGGAACCCCCAACGCCATGAACGCGGCCTGGGGCGGCATCAGCGAGGAAAAAGAAATCACCATCTGTGTGGACTCTGGTCACAAGACTGCTGAAAATCTGATGACCCGCAAGGCGTTCACGGTATCCATGGCAACTGCCAACCATGTGGCAGCTTGTGACTATGTGGGTCTCGTGTCCGGGAACAAGGAGCCGGACAAATTCGCCAAGGCCGGTTTCCACGCAACGAAGTCCGAATTTGTGGACGCGCCTCTCATCAATGAACTGCCCATGGCATTGGAGTGCGAGGTGATCTCCTACGACCCCGAAACCTGCCGCCTGGTGGGACGGATTGTCAATGTGTCTGCTGACGAATCCGTGCTTGGAGACAATGGAAAGGTGGATGTGAGCAAGCTCCGCCCCATCACGTTTGACACCATGAACAATCAGTATCTGGTTCTGGGCGAAAAGGTTGGACAGGCGTTCCACTATGGTGTGACTCTCAAGTAAACAGCGGAAGCCCGGGCGTTGAACCCGGGCTTCATTCTACCTTTTCAAGCAAATCTTCCGTATCAAAGCACAGTGTACGGGCAAGCATATGTACAAAACCGGAGTTTCAGACACGAAGGGGCTGTCTCACTAAAGTAAAAATGCACAAATAAGAGAACTGTCATTCCGAGCCAGTGGGTACACTGGCGTGGGAATCCCCCGGTCAGAAGGGAAAACCTCCTGATACCGTCAAAAAATCGGGGAGGGGATTGCGAACCAGTGACATCGGTCACTGGTTCGCAATGACAGCTTTTCTCGTTCTTTTGTATTATTTGACGAAACTTATTCTTAGTGAGACAGCCCCAATGTGCTTATTCAACGTGCCCTTGAAGCCAATCCAATAGCCCGGCATCATCCAACTCGCCAGAGGCTACAGATAAGATGGTGCTAATCAGATCATCATCCTCATATGAGAGGGAGATACTGTTGATTGCAAGGAATACCAGCATTGCATGGGTTCCAATTCTTTTGTTGCCGTCAATAAAAGGATGGTTCCGTATCAGGCCAAAGCCCAGGCGGGCAGCCTTTTCAAGCACAGTGGGATATAAATCTTTGCCTGCAAAGGTCTACAATGGCGTATTGATTGCTGAGTCCAGGAGCCCTTCGTCACGGATGCCATCACAGCCGCCAGATTCTGCAATCAAGGCAGCATGGAGCATTAAAACCTGGCGTTTGGACAACACTTTCATTTGGCAAGTTCCTCATAAACATGCTTATTGCGCTGCATCAGCTTGCTGGATGCTGCGAGGACATCATCGTCCGATGCGGCCTGCATGGAATCGGCCTGATTGAATTCATAGATGATATAGCGTGGAGCGTTATTCTTCATGATAACAGCCGAGCCATATTGGTCAACAAGCCGCGCCACCTTGGAAAAGTTCTGGTTGGCAAGGGAAATGGGAACAATGGTGTGTGTGTCGATGTTCATACAATAAGCCTCCTTTCACCTATAGTATACTCAAATATTAGGACGAAATCAACCTAAAATATTGTTTTTTAAAATCCATTAGCAGGAGCTTGAACCCTCACCCCAACATCAAGAAAAAAACGTTGACCACCGCAAGGTGAATCTGTCAAATGTGTAAATTTCCGAACTTTTTGAGAAATTTCAGTGGGGTTAGCTGTGGGGCTAATTTATTTTAATCTCAAACCCCACAGTTTCGGTTTCTCAACATTTAACTATCAATATTTTAAGTTATTCACGATATTTAACGGTAAATATGAACTATTTGAACCTCAAAAATGCCCTCATAACCCGGAGGTCGTAGGTTCGAGTCCTGCCTCCGCAACCATAAAAAACAGTCGTTTTCACCAGAAAACGACTGTTTTTCTAACTTTTTGATGGTTACAAAAGTTACAGGCCCTACGACTTGGGGTTTATTTGGGGTTTACGCCAGTGGTGGACAGCGTTTTTCTAACTTTTGGGCCGAAAATGATTTTTGGGGTAAAACAACACTTTTGGGAGAAAGTTCCGGAAAGCTGCATTCAAAATGGTAAAACACCATTTTCATTATACAATTCTGTGGAATACTCTGAATATTCCCGGCTTTTTGATATCCTTGAACGATGGAATCTCGAGCCTTGACCGCAATGAGATTACGCAAGTCCCCTCAAATTTGTCCTCTTACCAGAGACTTCACTGAGTTTGGCAACCTAACCTGAAGGCTAAGAGGCCGGGCAAAGTACCTGCCTAGAGAGAAGTTTCTCTGCCTTAAAATAGAAAAATATAACCCAAGCAGCCTCAAAAACTGCTTGGGTCCTATGTATTTTAAGCTCCACGGAATTTACTCCTGAGTTTACTTCCTTTGGGCTTGCTGTCTCTTCCTGCAAACACACCAGCACGAACATCAGCGGCCCTGGCCTTTGCAATGGCAATCTGATGTGCGTAAATCATTGCTGTGGTCGTTGCGTTTGCGTGTCCAAGTTCATTTGCTGTGGTGACCAGATCAACACCATTGGCAATCATTGTGGAAGCAGCGGTGTGCCGAAATGCGTGGGGGTGGATATGGGGCAGGCTATTGTCCCGGCTGAAGTTATTCAGCCATCTGGTAATGCTGTCAGGATGGAGCCATTCCCCGTTTTCTTTGGTGAATACCATTCCGGTTTCTTTCCAGTCCGGCCCCTTCTTGAGGCGCATTCGCATCTGCTCCAGTTTCCATTCTTTTAGAAGTTCCACGCACTGAGGAGCGAGCTTCAACGCGCGAACTTTGCCGGTTTTGGTAGGGCCAAGGTAAATGCCGGTTTTCTTTGTATACTGAAGGTTGTTTTCTATAACCATAAGCCCGGTATCCAGTTCCAAACTGGACCATTTCAGTCCAAGCGCTTCTCCACGTCGACAGCCGCTATCAATCATAATATAGGTGATTGTTTTCCAGAGCAGCGGGGCATTCTCCAGTGCATTCAAGATTTCATCCATCTGATCCGGCTGGTAATAATCTGGAGAGGGAGCTTTGGCTTTCGGTGGTGTTGCGCGGGCAGCTGGATTGTACATCAGAATCATCTCTTTCTCTGCCTGGTGCAGGATCGTAGATATGAAGCGGTGGTATTCAAGGACTGTCTTTGGTGCCAATGTTTTCCCAGTTGATGCGTTACGGAATAAGTCACGTACCTCACAGTCCAGAACATTTGCGATTTTTTCAGCACTTTCTATACAGATGGGGTCACCGCGAACTGCGTTTGTGACCGTACTAGCGCTGATTTGGGCTGCCTTGGCCAATTTCTGGTTGCTGATACCTTTTTCATCCAACAGATTCATAAGGTTTCGTGTTGCCCGAGCTTTGGCCCCCTTCTTGTTTTTGGTTTTTTTCAGTTCTTCGTAGAAATCATTGAGTCGCTCCGGGCGGATGCTGGTCAGTTGAAGGTGTCCAATCGCCTCATTGATCGTGGGCATCATCCCCAGGTAACGCTCCAAGGTTGTGGGTCTGACACCCGTTTGTTCCTTCAAGTCCAGTACATAGGCAGCATATTCCTCGAACGTAAGGCGGGAATCAGCTTTGAAGCCGATTTTTACGCGCTCCTCGAATTTGTAGGCGGCAGTTGTTGCTTCTCGCTCCATATCCCTCTCAGACATTCCATAGTACGGGGGAGACCACAAGAATCTCCGGCGTGCCTAAGAACCATCTGAGCGATAACCTTCTGAGACAGTGATACGGTAGGAGGTGACGATGCCCTCCTTATTCCTTCTTGCTTCTATGGTTGGCACAAGCCATGCCTCCTTTCGGCTCGGGTGGACAACTCCGGCAGGAAATCCATTCTTCAAAGTTCTCCCAGGTGATTAAATAGGCCTTGCCGACAATTCTGCACGGCAACTGTCTATCCTTGATTGCCTTCTTAATAAGATAAGTGCTAATTGAATAGCCCTGCTGGCTGGCATATCTTGCCAGACCGCTAATACCAAACACTTTGGTATGTATCTTTTTCTTCATGGTGCACTCCTGTCTATTTTCTTTGATTATGGTTGTATTTTATCGCACACCATGAATTCACGCAAACTTGTCAACCCCTCTTTTTTCGAGGATCTCACTCGTCCTGGGATTCTTCCTCGTCCTCTACGACAGGTGTGCAAAGGACCCAGGAAAGAAACAGTTCCCATTGGATGAGATAGGTCTTGCCAACCTTTCTTGCAATCAGATCTCCGGATTTGATTGCCGTAACAATCAGATACCGGCTGATGTAAATTTGCTCTTCATTTGCTCTGCTCAGGATTCCTTGCAGAGAATAGACTTCGCCATGTTTTCTCGTACTCATGTTCTTACCTCCTTTACAGGTTGCACAGTTTACATAATGCAGGCATCTGAGCTTGCCGCCCAGATACCTGTATGTGGAATTTGTAAACGACTAGGATCCTCTGTGCCGATGGATCTTTATGGAGCCTTACTCGCCGTTATTTGCCTTGTGAACGAAATTGGGAAGCGGATTGCCCTGAATACTTTTTGAACACTTGGCTGAAATACTTGGCAGAGTCGAAGCCAACGGCATATGCGATTTCTTCAATATTCATATTTGTTTCAATCAATAAATGGTGCGCTTGCTCTATGCGGACTTGATTGATATAATAACTAATTGTGCATTCGTGCTGCTGCTTAAATTGACGGCAAAGATAGGATTTGCTGACATGCTCGTTCTCTGCCAATGTATCTAATGTGGTTTTTTCACTGTAGTGGTTTCGGATATATTGGACTACGGATGTAACGGAGAAGGCAGGCGCGCGATCCTGTTCTCTCATAATACAGGCAACAGTCAATAATGCCTTTACGTAGTATTCGTTTAGATAATTAGAGGATATGCTCCGTACTCTTTCCCGGAAAGTCAGGGTAAACAGCTTTTCCAAAAGACCATGCTGATCTTTTATGATGAAGGGTTCCCCCAGATCCAGTTCGGGTAAACAAATACGCAGATGAATTAATTCGACTTTCGCTTTAAACAGCTCCTCACGGATAGCAAAGTGATGCGGACAATTTGCGGGGATAAAGATCGCCTCGTATATCGAAAGCCGCATTGTGGAGTTGATAAAATCAAATACAAGCGGTTCGGGCACAGTGTTCACAAAGTACATTTCGATCGCACTATGGCTTTCAATAGCGGCGCTGCTTATTCTGGGGTCGCGTGAAGAAGTGATTACGGAGTAATACTCCAAAACCGGTTTTGATTCATAAATTGTTTTTTGGATTTCTTCAATATCCATTCAGTTCACCATCCTTGTGCAAAAATTCTGACTCATAGTTCAATATTTTACCTGTTTTTGGAAATATAATTAACCAATACGGCTGAGATGAGAGATCGATTGTACTGCGTGTGAGTTGTAAGTTATCACAATATGCATAATAAATAAGGAAAGCTTTTATTATTTTACACCATAAAAACGAAAATAGCAATCTTTATTTTCAGATGGGAGATATGACGCGGTTAAAAAGGAAAGGATAATATTTTGGAAGCATTATTCAAGATGGTGGGTTCAATTTTTGAATAAAATGCTGCACAATTATAACAACGCATATGAGTCATGTTTCATAGTTAGATTGGAGGAAAATCCATGCAAGAAAAGAAAAAAATAGGCATCGATTTGACACAGGGTTCTGTTGCCAAGGTGCTCCTTCGGTTTATGCTGCCTTTTCTTTTGGCGTCTGTCCTGCAGACGCTGTATTCAACAGTGGATATGATCGTAGTGGGGCAGTATGTAGGCAGCATTGGTACGGTTGCTGTATCTATGGGCAGTAAAATTGCCAATTTGTTCACAATGTTCAGTATGGCGTTTTCCACGGCGGGGCAGATTTATGTCGGACAGCAAACAGGTGCGGGTTCCCGGGATGATGTAAACAAAACAATAGGTACATTAACAACCATGCTGCTTGCAATCTCTGTAACAGCTGCAGTATTGGTTGGCGTGGGGAATCACTTCCTGCTGGTGATCATGAACACGCCGGAAGAGGCCATGACAGAGGCATACAGTTACCTCCTGATTATCTGTTTTGGTTTCCCGTTTATTTATGGATATAATGCGGCTTGTGCAGTGCTTCGCGGAATGGGTGATTCCAAGAGCCCCTTATTGTTTGTGGCGATTTCTTCTATCACCAATCTAGTTTTGGATATTATCTTGGTTGTCGCATTCGGAATGGCCTCTGCAGGCGCGGCAATTGCAACCGTGATCAGCCAGCTTGCTGCCTGCGTATTTGCGGTGATCTACCTCTACAAGCGCAGAGATATCGTTGGCTTTGACTTCAAACTGACCACATTTAAAATAAACAAGGAACATGCTTCGGTCCTACTGAAAATCGGTATTCCGCTGTCTGCACGGCAGATGCTCATAGGTGTAACACAACTGTTTGTCACATCTTTTGCAAACGACTTCGGCTTGTATGCAGCAGCGGCTTATGGCGTCTCCGAACGACTATATAATCTGGTCAACACAGTAGACAGCGCCTTTAGTCAGGCTGCAGCCGGAATGATTGCGCAAAACATCGGAGCCAGAAAGCATGACCGTGTACGTCAGATCGTTCGTACGCAGTTGCTGATGGCCGGCAGTATTGCGGTGATATGCGGGATCGTTTTGAATCTGTTTCCAACGCAATTCTTTGCATTGTTCAACAATGAAGCAGAAGTCTTGGTATATGCGCCAGCCATGTGCATCGTATTGGGGATCTCGTTGATTCTTGCCGTCGTCTCCGGCACTTTCCAGGGCGTTGTGAATGGCGCAGGCCGGGGCGGTCTGGCTCTGGTGGGCGGTATTTTGGACAGCGTGGTATTCCGCTTTGGATTCTGCTATTTATTCGCCTACATGTTGGATCTGGGCGTTGTCGGATTCAGCATGGGCACAAATTTCGCGCGTGTTGCACCTGCGACAGTCGGTCTGGTTTACTACTTATCCGGAAAATGGAAAACAGACAGTTTGGTTAAGGAAAAGGATACTGCGGGAAAATAACCGTTTGTATTACGATCTTTGAAAAGGAGGGAGGAAAGACGCGCTTTCTAAGGCCCCTGCGTGTAAAATCCAGCGTATTTTGTCAAACACAAAACAAAAAAAGGAGAGTAAACATGAAAAAACTATTTGTAATGCTGCTCGCACTGATTATGTGCTTGAATCTGGCTGCTTGCGGATCAGCAAATACGGAAAAAAACTCTGCTGAAGCGGCAACGACACAAAATGCAAATGTCATCAAGGAAGGTGAGGGCGCCGCAAACTCCAATGATCTGGCCGCAGTGGATTCCGGTTATGTGATGGATACAATCAACATTGCACAAGCCAGCCTGACCAGCCTGGACCCTATGGAGGGTAGCGTTTTCCATGGAATGGATGAAGTCTATGAATTCCTCTATGGCTTTGATGGCGTTGGCGGAGAACTGTATGCGATTCTGGCGGATGATACGCGCGGCGCGTTCGGAGGCTATGATCATGAGCCTGACAGCAGCGACTATACCGTTTATATTCACGATAACATTTATGACCACAACGGTAACCATATCACCGCTTCGGATGTGGCGTTCTCTTACACCTACCGTTTTGAAAACTACTCCAATTCCTGGCCGGCCTTCGAGTCTGTTGAGGCGGTTGATGATACCACTGTTTTGTTCCATTTCAACCGTGAGCTGACAGGTGTCAGTGACTTTGCTGCCTATTTTTACCGCGTTTATGTTGTTAGTGAGCAGTCCTTCCATGACAGCCCCAGTTCTTTGATCACGGACATGTGCGGTACCGGTCCGTATAAGTTTGTCAGCTTTACGCCTGACTCCGAGCTGAAACTGGTGAAGAACGAGAATTACTGGCAGACAGACGAGACAAACCTCCATCAGTGGCAGCGTGCAAATGTTGAAAATATTGTGTATAAAGTGATCGCGGAATCTTCTCAGCAGGTCGTTGCGCTGCAGACCGGTCAGGTGGATATCGTCGATGGTGTTGATGGCGCTTATATCGGCGATCTGACAACGAATTACAATTATAAGGCGTACAACTACAGCTCCAACATGCTGATGTTCATGCTCCCCAACTGCAACCCCGATAATATCTGCAGTGATATTAACATGCGTCTGGCAATTTTTTATGCGATCGATACCGACGGCTGTGAAGCGGCATATCAGGGACAGACCTCCGCTCTAGACGTTCTTGCGATCGACAGCTTCAGCGACTATGATCCCGCGTGGGAAACCATCGACAGCTATTGCACCAACACCAATGTGGAGCTGAGCAAGCAGTACCAGGAGGCTGCAGGCTACAATGGTGAACCCATCACCTTGATGTGCATGAATATGGATATGTTCTCCCTGGCTGCACAGGTTATCCAGAATCAGCTGGTGGAAGCGGGCATCAACGCACAGTTGGCCTCCTATGATGGCGCAACCTTCCACAGTGTTATGGCAGACCCCAGTGAGTGGGATATTCTTGTGAACTGCGCGAATGCGTATGACTACAATATTTCCTTCTGGGATGCGGTTTTCAACACCGCCCAGACCACAAACGGTCTGACCAAAAACTTTATCGATGACCCTGAGTGGGCGGATATGCTGGATAAGCTGATCCTTGAAGAATATCATACCACCGAAAATATGACCGAATGGTGGCAGCACGCTCTGGATAACGCCTACTTCATGCCCATTATGCAGTGGACTTCCAATGCGGTGTATTCCTCTAAGATCGAAGCCTTCGGTATGAACTATGGCAATGTTATCACTCCGGGTGCCTGCGTATACGCCGCTGAGTGAAGTTTGAAAAATACGGTAAATCTATAGATCTGTGGTGCCGTCGGCATTTTCTGGCGGCACCACTAAATAAATATTAAGCCTTTTCCTGGATAACGAAAGGAATAAAACTATGTGGCGATATACTATAAAAAGATTATTATGGCTTGTCATTATTTTCTTCTGTGTCGCTGTGTTGATATTCACTGTTATGTATTTTGTTCCGGGGGATCCCGCGCGTATCATAATGGGTGAGACGGCTACAGAACAGGAGCTGTTCGACTGCAGAGAACGATTGGGCCTGAACGACCCATACCACATCCAGTTGGGCAGATACCTGTACGATACATTTATTCGGTTTGATTTTGGCACATCTTATATGACCCACCTGCCTGTGTCCAATGAATTTGTTTCCAGGCTGCCCAGAACCTTTCTTTTGGGCCTAATAACGATGCTTGTCAGTGTGGGATTTGGAATTCCCTTGGGAATTTACAGCGCGATCCACCGGAATGGTATCATGGACCATACCCTCCGCGTTGTATCTATGATTGGCGTATCCATACCCAATTTCTGGCTGGCAATGCTTTTGGTGCAGCTGTTCAGTGTCAAGCTGAAATGGCTTCCTCCGTTAGGCATTGGCGGTATCGAATATTGGATTTTGCCTGTTATTTCCGGTGCGCTCGGTGGCATCGGTTCCAACGCCCGGATGACAAGATCCGCTGTGCTTGAGACAGTTCGTGCAGACTATATCACAACCGCAAGGGCCAAGGGCCAGACCGAAGGCATCATTATCGGAAGACATATGCTTCCCAACGCGATGATTCCCATTGTCAGTGCATTGGGCGGACAGTTTTCCAGCCTGATAGGCGGGTCAGTTGTCATCGAGATGGTGTTCTCTTTCCCGGGGATTGGTACATACATGATGACTGCGGTTTCCAACCGTGACTATCCGGTCATTCGTTCCTGTGTATTGATTCTTGCACTGTTCGCTGCCGTTATGGTTCTTGTGACTGACTTGGCATATGCTTATCTGGATCCGCGAATCAAGGCGCAGTATATTTTGAAAAAAGCGAAGAAGGAGGAAGCGGCATGACTGAGCAGAAAGTAGTGGCAAAGAGAAGACGCCGTTCCTGGCGAAAAACCAGAACAGGCATGATCCTTGAGCGCCTGGGACAGAACAAATTGGCAATGATTGGCTTGATTATCATTGCACTGCTTGCCTTTATGGCTATTTTTGCGCCTGTTATTGCGCCCTATTCTCCTACATATCAGGATTTTTCCGCAATTTACTGTAAACCAAACGGTGAGCATTGGTTTGGGTGCGATGCTTTGGGCCGCGATATCTTTAGCCGCTGTGTTTATGGCGCGCGTTATTCCCTCTCTCTGGGCCTTGCGGCAACAGTATTTGGCTCTGCGATTGGCTTGTTTTTTGGCGTTATTGTGGGTTATATTGGCGGCAGGACAGATAACTTGGTTATGCGGCTGATGGACATCGTTTCGGCAATTCCGGGAATGCTTCTAGCGGTCATTATCTCAACAGCGCTTGGAAGTGGGTTCTTCAACACAATTTTGGCCATGTCTGTTGGCACCATTCCGGGCACGATCCGTCAGACACGTGCTCTGTGTTTGAAGGAACGGCAGATGGAGTATATCGAGGCTTCTGTTTCCGTCAACTGTCCGAAGCTGAAAATTATGTTCTCCCATATGCTGCCCAATATTATTTCTCCTTTGATCGTCGGTATGACTATGGGGATTGGTTTTACGATTATGGGCGCGGCAGGCCTTTCCTTTATCGGACTGGGCATCCAGCCGCCAACCGCTGAGTGGGGCGCAATGCTCTCTGATGGAAGAAGTATGATCCTGCTGCATCCGCACTTAATGCTGTTTCCGGGGCTCATGATTGCGCTTACCGTTTTGAGCTTCAACCTGTTCGGTGATGGCCTGCGCGATGCTCTTGACCCCAGACTAAAGGATTGAGAGGAGAAAGAAATATGAAAGATAATGTGCCTTTCCTCGAAATAAAGCATCTTGTAGTGGAATATACTTCCGGCGGTGCAGTCATCCATGCAGTAAATGGCGTAAATCTGACGCTTAACAAGGGCGAAACACTTGGCCTGGTTGGTGAAACCGGCGCAGGCAAGACAACGGTTGCAAAAGCGGTTTTGCGCGTTCTTCCGGATCCTCCGGCGAAAATTCGAGGCGGCGAAATAAACCTGAATGGAGAAAATATCCTTTCCGTTTCGGAAAAAGAGATGCGTGGAATCCGCGGTAAGAAGGTTTCCATGATTTTTCAGGATCCGATGACGGCTTTGAACCCGGTTATGACAATTGGCAGCCAAATTGCGGAAGTGATTCGGATTCACAACCAGGTATCGGCTGCGGAAGCAGACGTGAAGGCTATGAAAATGCTGGAGATGGTTGGAATTCCCGCCGAACGTTTTCCAGAATATCCCCACCAGTTTTCCGGCGGCATGAAGCAGCGCGTTGTAATTGCGATGGCGCTTGCCTGTAATCCCGAGCTGCTGCTGGCGGATGAGCCTACCACAGCATTGGATGTTACCATTCAAGCGCAGGTGCTTGAGATGATCAATGAGCTGAAGCAAAAGTTCTCCACCTCGATGATTTTGATTACCCACGATTTGGGTGTTGTTGCGGAAACCTGCGACAACGTGGCGGTGATCTATGCCGGAAAAATCATTGAAAGCGGAACAAAAGCGGATATTTTCCTGAATCCTCAGCATCCATATACGCTCGGACTATTCAGCTCTGTTCCGAAACTCCACGACGAAGCCAGCAGACTGAGCCCAATACCGGGCCTGCCGCCGGATCCGGCGAATCTGCCTGCTGGATGTTCCTTCCATCCGCGTTGTCCGCATGCCACAGACGTGTGCAGACAGTGCCAGCCTGAAATGCATGAAGTGTCTCCCGGACACTATTGCAGTTGCTTGATTAAAAAACAGAGGTGAAAAACATGCGCCTATTGAGAGTTGAGCATTTAAAGAAATATTTTGATGTTTCAGCCGGAATCAACCATGCGGTGGATGATGTTACCCTTTCCATTGATAAAGGGAAAACCATGGGCGTCGTTGGTGAATCTGGATGCGGCAAGTCTACCCTTGGACGTACGATCATTCGTCTCCAGAATGCAACAAGCGGAAAGATCTACTTGAACGATGAGGATATCACGAATATAAAAGGCAGAGAACTGCGACAGGTTCGGGAGAAAATGCAGATCGTGTTTCAGGATCCCTATTCCTCCCTGGATCCGCGCAGAACGGTTGAAGATATCATCAAAGAGCCGCTGAAGGAATCTCACCGCTTCAGCCGTGGGGAAATTCGTGAACGTGTGGAAGAGTTGATGCGTATCACGGGCATTGAGGATAGACTGATGTTGGCATATCCTCACGAGATGGATGGCGGACGTAGACAGCGTGTTGGTATTGCGAGAGCGCTGGCGTTGAATCCGGAATTTATATTATGTGATGAGCCTGTCTCCGCGCTGGACGTTTCCATTCAGGCACAGGTCTTGAATCTGCTTATGGATTTACAGGAGCAGTATGGCCTGACTTATATGTTTGTAACCCATGATCTCAGCGTTGTAAAGCATATTTCCAATGACATTTGTGTGATGTACTTAGGCCAGTTGGTTGAAACCGCGCCTTCCAAGCGTCTGTTTGATCAGCCTCTGCATCCCTACACGAAAGCGCTGCTGTCCGCGATCCCCTCTCTGGATATTACACACCCCATGCAGCGGGTTCAGCTAAAGGGTGAGATTACATCCGCAATCAATCCGAAACCCGGCTGCCGTTTTGCACCCCGCTGTCCTTACGCCACAGAAGCATGCTTGCAGCCTCAGATGCTGCAAGAGGTGGAACCCAACCACTTTGTTTCCTGCTGTCGCGTACACGAAATCGGATAATAAGATGATGAAAGCAGAACCCTTTGGTATCCTGCCGGACGGGCAGGCATGTACAGTCTATACGATCACCAACAGCTATGGAGAATATGTTCAATTTCTGGATTATGGAGCAACCATCCATAAGGTAGGGATTGCGGATTCAGAAGGAATGATCGAGAATGTAGTTCTTAGTGTTCAAGACTTGTCAACAATACAGTATGCTGACCGCGGCGCGGTAATTGGACGCTGTGCAAACCGGATCCGCAGAGGGACATATTCTGCCTTCGGAAAAGAGTACCATTTGGAGCAAAATTCCAGGGGCCATTTTTTGCATGGCGGCAGTGAAAACTACGCGAATCAGCTTTTCTCAACGACCATTGAAAATGGGAGTATTACGTTTCGCCACAGAGATAAGGGCATGGTCGGTTTCGGATGTGAGGCGGAAATCACTGTTCGGTACTGCTTTGATGATTTCCATAGGCTTACAATGAACATCGAAATGAGTGCGGACGGAGATACAATCTTCAATCCGACAAATCATAGTTATTTTAATTTTTGCAGCGGCGGAGGTGTCAGCGATCACAAGATTTGGATCGATGCAGACAATGTCGCGGCGAAAGGAGAAGACGGAATTCCTGATGGTAGAAAAACTTCTGTAGCGGGATCGCCGTTGGCGTTTACACGGCCAAGGACATTACGCGAAGCATTAAGCGCAGGCGGGCAGAGCACTGATGGTCAGATGTGGGTTTTTGATGATGCATATCTTTTAAACAAGGCAGATGCCTATGGACCCGCAGCGGCCATCTGTGCAAACGGAAGATGGATGAAGCTCTATACAGATATGCCCTGTATTGTTTTGTTTATAAGACCGGAGATGGAACTGATCAATGGCCGGCCAAGACGCAAAAATGGATATGGCGCAATCTGCATGGAACCGGAATTCGTGCCCAATGCAGTGAACTGCAGCACGTTTGCGAAACCACTATTCCGGAAAGGCGAGAAACTCTTAACGACAACAGTATATGAATTCGGTGCAGGAGAATGCTGTTACGAAAGGATGATTTAATTGAATCGATATTTTTCCTATGATAATATGGAACTGTGGGACCCCAAATACTGGGGGGAGCGTTCTCTGCCAATGAACAATCTGGCGCAATGGATCGGACAAATCGATCCTCTGGTTGAAACAGAATATACACTGCCGGATGGAATGGATGAAGACCTCCATGAAGACGTTAGTGGATTCCTGGGCTATTTGCCGCCCGAAGAAGCTGCTTATTGGGAGGAAAAGGGATATACCATTGAATTGCACCATATTTGGGTGGCAAAGTGGATATCTTTGGTTCCCAAATGCGCTGTCAGAAACTCTGGCGTTGTATTTCCAACAGTGCTGTCTTTGCATCAAGAGCACATCCAAACTTCCTGGCCGGCAAAAACAATGAGAAAATACAGGAAATTGGCAGAAGAAGTTGTGAAAAAGCAAATGATTTTGCTGATTACCGTTACGGATGGCAGAGATGTGACATCGCAGTATGCAAATATTATTATGGAAGCGGTATCTCTGTATCCCATTGATTATCGAAACATTTTCTTGGATGTCAGCGCGGTTTATACTTCCGGGCATACGCTTGCGCAGGTGGACGGCGGAGTTAAGGCAGACAATCGGGGCAATACACTGAAGGATCCGGATAGCACTGTATTGCATTTGGGAAGCTTTCAGATTCTGGATGTTTCCGCTATCTGCAAAGGGTGCGGAAGCCCTAATCAAGGGCAGTTGGTCGGTGTCGAAGGGCAAACAGGTGGCAATGCGGCATATGATGCGGATAGATTCGTGCATACACTGGCAGCAAAACGTCTAGCAGAGCCGCTGACGCTGGAATACAGGTACAGCAGCGATAAGGATCCGGAACTGCTGCATTATTGGGAAAAAATGGGACTTCACTACGAAACCCATGATTTCAACCATGAGCGTTATGTTACCATGACGCCGATGAGTGTATATGACGATCCACAAAATAAGATTCCGATTCTGTTGATTTTCCAGGAAGTATATTATTATAACGACCATCTGCCAATTGAGGCTGCAGCATATTGGTTTGAATACTGTAAAATCGTCGCACAAGGTGAATGCATGCTTTTGTTTTATGCATGCGAGAATTATGAGCACAACAAAAATATGTACAATGTATTTTTGGATGCGTGCAAACAATATCCGGTTGACCAATCCCGCGTTTATGTAACGGGCTACTCCCACAATGGCGGTACCGCGGTTCGGTTTGCCTATGATTATCCCAATGTGATCACGGCAATTGCAGGAGGGCTTCCCGGTATGGGTGGTCCTGGGACAACGCCGGAGATGCAAAAGAAAATAAACGAACAGCAAAGCAAAATCGACATGCCGTGTATTCAAGTCATTGGCTGTTGTGAACATACTGCGCCCGTCAGAGAGCCGACATTTGAGAATTGTGGGTTCCCATCTTCGCGGATGAAGATGAATGCACTTATAGCAGGTAACTGTCCCGAAAAGACAGAGGATGACTTCAGGGCAGCATTCCGCAGCAGCGACAAAGCTACAAGAATGTTGGGCCTTCCCAATGATAAAAATGAAGTGCTGTATCTGGAAGGCTTAGAGCATTATATCGCGGATGTGAAAAATAAAAATGGAAAATATCATTTGCGCTTTGCCAGCATTGAAAACGCGCCGCATAACCCGTTTCCGACAAAGCAGATACTTGAGTGGTCCTTTGTACGGCGTTTCGCAAGAGACCCTGATACGCATGAAATCATTGAATTGTATTAACGGCTGAAAGAAGGTAATAACATGTTGCTGAATTATCCGATCGTGGCAGAAATCGCATACCATACTTATGCGGTAAATGAGTACGGAATGGCAAGCTTTTTTGTCCTTCGCGGCAAAGAACGAGGACTTGTGATTGACAGTGGCTGCGGTTCCTTTGATGCCCGCGCATTGATTGAGAAGCTTTGCCCGGTTCCCTATGATGTCGTTATGACACATGGGCATGGCGATCATATTGGTGCAGCATGTCAATGGGAGAAAGCATGGCTGCATCCACTGGACTTTGACCGCGTAAAAGATGTCCACAGAATGAAAGAGATGTTGTGGGAAAACCCTGCAATCCATGTGAAGCCTGGCAGCCGTGGATTCGGTGTAAAAGCACCGAGTGGGGAAGTTTGGGATTATCCTTATACAAAATACGCAGCAATCGATATTTATGATCTGCATGAGGATATGTTCCTTGGCTTTGAGAACATGCCCCAGTGGTTGCCGCTGGAAGATGGTCAAAAATTTGACCTTGGCGGCGGCAGAGTATGCGAAATCATTCACACACCAGGACATACCGCAGGCTCCTGCAGCGTACTGGATCCTGATACACGGATCCTGTTTTCCGGTGACGCATGTAATATCAATCTGGGCATTTCAGGAACAAGCGTGAACACCGCTCTGAGGGGACTGCTGAAGCTGGATGCAAGAAGAGGCGACTTTGATCGCAATTTTAACAGCCATGTTGGCGCAGGTGGTGACCCTTGCTGCTTCAGTATGCCTGACAGCACGTTGGATGACTGCATCTGGATTTGTAGAGCCATTATGGACGGAACTGCGGAGATAATCGAGAATGCCCCTCCGAAGGGTGTAAAACCCGGTGCGGTTCCTCCCTGGATGCTGCATAATGGGAAACCGCCAAAAGGCGCTTCGGTTATTCACGGAGCCGTTCGCATTAATTTTAACTTGAATAGGCTTTTGGACGAAGGGGAAGTACCTATCTGTCAGGGCTGATAAGTTGGACTATTTGCTGAGAGAATATTGCCTTTATCAGGCATGTTCCCGAATCCTATTTTCTAAACGATTATAATCCGAACCCGATTCAACTAGTCCTATCGAGGTATTCATCAATGCTAATATAACGAATAAAAAGTAAACATCCAAAAGATGGTGTCACCCAGCAAAAGAGGGCAACTCGTCCAGCTTATAAGACCAATGAAAAACAATGGGATCAGCGTTGACCTCATCAAAATAGAGGTGGATGTGATCTTCCAACTCTTGCTTGGAAGCAACACGAATTTCTCTCAGCATTTGCTTAGGGCAGCACCGCACAAATGCCACAATCCGCATTATACAATAGGTGCCAAATAAAAA
>OLRR01001147.1_pt1 | contig 17731 bp, 16 predicted proteins | sample 1671941 | NCBI WGS metagenome assembly OLRR01 (sample SAMEA3136628, study PRJEB25190) | human gut metagenome
GGGACGTGGACTCAATGCTTTGGTCTCGGAGGCCGAGTATGAGACCGGTGGTTCGGCTGCATCGGCTTCGAATGCCGCATCTGAAACAAAACTACCTATTGAGGATATCGTTCCCAACCCTAATCAGCCGAGAACGAACTTTAATGAAGACGAACTGGCGGATTTGGCGGACTCAATCAAGAAAGAAGGTTTGCTCCAGCCTATTCTTGTACGTCCCTGGCAAGGAAAATATCAAATTGTTGCGGGAGAGCGCAGGTGGCAAGCTTGTAAAATTGCCGGATTAGATCAGGTTCCTGTTCGAGTCGTCGATATGGACGATCAGAAGACGCTTCGTGTTGCTCTCATCGAAAACCTTCAGCGTAGTGACTTGAATGCAATTGAAGAAGCGCGAGGATACAAGGAGCTTATGAAGGCTGGTGGCTACACGCATGCGGAAGTAGCCGAGGCGGTCTCCAAGTCTCGTTCAACGATTTCAAACTCATTGAGGTTGCTTGATCTGCCTGAAGTCGTCCAGACAATGATTTATGACGGAAAACTCAGTGCTGGACATGCCCGGGCAATACTTTCAATTCCTGATGAGGAAAAGCGAATTGCACTGACGGAAAAGATTGTGAGAGAAAACCTATCTGTTCGTGAGGCCGAAAACATTGCACGCTTAATTGGTAATGGAGAGATTGAAAGAGCAAAACGTGTTCCATTGCCACGATCGTACAAGATTGTTGCTAAGGAACTCAAGAAGCAATTGGACACACCAGTGCGCGTGAAGACCACGGGCGGCAAAAATAAAATTGAAATTGAGTTCAAAGATGAAGATGACCTTGAGAGAATCTATAATCTGCTGAAGGTCATATAAGTTACGCTTCGTTGATTCTTTTGATGAGGAACTTCCTGATGCCTTCAGGAGGTTCCTCATCCATTTTAAGGTCGTTGAATTTGATATAGGCCTCAATGTTTTCAACGACTCGTGCGGCGAGACTGTGTCCTTTTTTCAGCATTCGAATATTAATTGCGCGGTGATCGTCTTTATCCGTAGAACGCTTCACTAGTTTCTTGCTCTCGAGCTTGTCTGTGCAGAGCGTGAGGATATTTTGACGGATGCTTAGCTCATGACTGATGTAGCTCAGATGCTTTCCTTTGGTAGCGAACTCGAGATAGCAGAGAACTCGTGCTTCATTGAATGTGAGCCCCAGTTCTTTGCAGCGCTGCGACATCGCAATGATGATGAAGCGGGCAGTAATCAGACATGACGCCTCGGTAGCAAAGGGCTCTTCAAAACCCGAGAGCTTCAGATATTCTGAGTAGCTGACGACCGGATGCTGAAGACGTTTGAGTTCCCCTTCCGTAAGAATCTCATGGATGCGATCTAGATAGATTTTTATCACGCCCATGACCTGTTGAAATGCCTCACAACCTGTCTGGGTAAGTGAGACAATTACCTTACGTTTGTCAGAGTCGGTCGAGCAGCGTGTGACATAGTCTTTCTCGTTGAGATGTTTGACGGCTGCTGTACAGGTGTTTGACTTGAGATGTGACTCACGAGCGAGGACGGTCATCGGAATCCCATCATGATGAGAGGCAATAACCGTAATAACGCACGCTTGAGTTATATTCAAATTAAGCTTCTGCTTAAATAGAAGATCCAGGTCACCGACAATAATCGAGTACGTGGTAGCCCACCGGAAATATGATGCTGCTTTTGAAAAGTCTTCCAACAGAAACCTCAACACCTATCAAGTGCTCGTCTTTATAAAAAGTAGCTTTAAAACAACGATAGATAAAAATATGTATTATGCACGAAAACGCGCAGTTAATACAAAAGCTGCTGGCTAATTGCGTAAGGGAAAAAGCTATTTCGCAAGACGTTGTTTGAGCTGGCCACACGCACCATCGATATCGCCACCGCGCGAAGATCGTATAGAGACCTCAATCCCTCGGTTTGCAAGCTCGTTCTCGAATTCTTTCATATGCTTGGATGGTTCGAGTAACAAAGAACTGTCATCAAGCGAAGAACGGTCGATGGGGTTGAGGGGTATGAGGTTGACGTGGCACAGCATGCCCCGACAAAACTCAGCCAGGGAATCGATATCTGCGAACGTGTCATTTGTGTCGTTGATGAGAGCATACTCCAGCGTTGGACGGCGCTTGGTTTTCTCGCCGTAGTCTTTGATGGCGTTTTTGAGTGCTGCAAGTTTGCTGTTCTGGACACCAGGCATGAGTTCATCGCGAACTTCCTGAATAGAGCTGTGGAGAGAGATTGCGAGTGTGAATTGCTCGGGTTCCTCGGAGAATCTCTGAATGCCATCAATGAGGCCGCAGGTGGAGACGGTGATATGGCGGGCGCCGATTTCCATTCCATCTGCAGAGTTGAGATAGCGAAGCGCCGCCAGTACATTGTCATAGTTGAGGAACGGCTCTCCCTGGCCCATAGCCACTGCGTTGCTCACGCGCTGCTCAAAATCTTCGCCCACAAGACGAACCTGATCGTAGATTTCTCCCACGGTAAGGTTTCTCGTGAAACCACCTTGGCCCGTCGCGCAGAACGAGCAGTTCATGGGGCACCCCGCCTGAGTTGAGAAGCAGACGGTCAAACGCGTACCATCCTTTGAAGGTATACCGACTGACTCGACGGTGGCGCCATCATCGAGGCGGAACAAATACTTGCGCGTACCGTCTTGAGATACCTGCTTTGCCTCAAGAGAAGGTACTCCAATGAAGTAGTCTTCGGCAAGGTTTGTTCTGAGCGCAGAAGAAAGGTTGCTCATCTCTTCGAATGTCGAGGCCCCGCGCTTGTACAGCCACTGTTCGAGCTGGCGAACTCTAAACCGAGGTTCGCCCATCTGCTTGAGCAAGGACTCGAGCTCGCTGTGGTTCAAGGACTTGATGTCGACGGGATTCGGCATGGTTAGGTTCTCCCCAATATGGACGATTGCATGGCTGTAAGATAACATCAACATACTGATGAGAGCTATCTCAAGCGTGTATTTTGCGTCCGTTTTGCTACGCAATTGATAATAATCCGAGAGGTATTGATGATGATCGCGACAAAGCCGTGTGTTCCCGAACAAACCAAGGTAACCCTCCTGAAGGGGGGGAAGAGTGGCGAGCGTGAAATATCGCTGGCCTCGGGGGCTGCCTGTGCAGGGGCGCTGAGAGACGAGGGGTTTCCCGTTGTCGAGATTGACACGGCAGACTCCGATATGCTCCAGCAGATTCTCGACTCCAAGCCTGACGTGGTGTTTCTCGCGTTGCACGGCAAGGATGGTGAAGACGGCTGCATGCAGGGCTTCCTCGAATTGATGGAAGTGCCCTACACGGGGCCCGGCGTTTTGGCAAGTGCGCTTGCCATGGACAAGGTAAAGGCGAAGGTCATGTACCGTGCGGCGGGGCTTCCCACTGCACAATCGCTCACGCTTTTGGCTGGTGAGGACTACGACCCGAAGGCAATCGTCGACGTTGTCGGCGAGAAGTGCGTGGTCAAGCCTGCGCACGAAGGGTCTGCACTCGGCGTCCACATCGTCGAGGGTGCAGAGGAGCTTGGGGCGGCGATTGCCGAGGCTTTCCAGCATGATACCGAGGTCCTCGTCGAGAGCTTTGTCGCCGGCACAGAGATAACTGTGGCGGTGCTGGGCAACGACCACCCCGAAGTGCTCCCCATCATAGAAATCGTCCCGCAGGAGTCGAGCGAGTTCTACGACTTTGAGGCCAAATATGCAGCGGGCGGTGCGACGCATATCTGTCCTGCGCGCCTCGGCGACGAGACGACTGAGCTCTGCAAGCAATATGCGCTGCGCGCTCACGATGCACTGGGGTGCAGGTGCGTGTCGCGTACCGATATGATTATCGACGCACAGGGCAAGCCCTGGCTGCTAGAGACCAACACGATCCCCGGGATGACGGCCACGTCGCTGCTTCCCGACGCTGCATCCAAGGTGGGTCTCGAGTTTGGGCCGCTGTGCCGCAAAATCGTCGAGCTCGCTCTTGAAAACACCCGCTAGACTTTGTCTGCAACATAGTTTTGGCACCAGGGGATGCGCTCTTTCGAGAGCGCATCTACTCTTTTGGTGGACAATTGGTGTGAACGTGGCTTTTGCTCGAACCATACAGAAAAACCCTCTTCCCTTTTGCGAGTTGTTTCTTGTTTGCATCGATGCGTATGAGTACGCTGGAACAGCTTTATCTTTTGTTTGGTTCGAGAGAAGAGGAAAGGAGATACCCGATGTCTGAACTAGTCGAGATTCGCTGGCACGCACGCGCCGGACAGGGTGCGGTAACGGCGGCAAAGCTCGTGGCAGAGACGGCGCTTTCGCAGGGCCGCTATATGCAAGCGATGCCAGAGTACGGACCCGAGAGGACAGGTGCTCCGCTTAAGGCGTATACCCGCGTATGCGATACGCCCATTGAAGTGCACAACAACATCACCAACCCTCAAATAGTGGTAGTCCTTGACGAGACGCTTCTCGACCTCGAGAACGTCACCGAGGGGATGGCGCAAGATGGTACGGTCATTCTCAACACGCGTATGACGCCGGCGGAGGCCCGCGAAAAGCTGGGAGTCTCCGACCAGGTCACCGTTGCGACAGTCGATGCATCCGGTATTGCGATGGCAACTATCCATCGCAATATCCCCAACACTCCTATCGTCGCCGCATTGTCCAAGGTCACAGATGTAATACCGTACGACGAATTTGTTCAGCATCTGAAGACCACCTTTGGCAAGAAGTTCAGCCAGCAGATCATCGATGCGAACCTCGAATCTGTGAAGCGCGCCTACGAGGAGGTGCAGCAGTAATGAGCGAGAAGTGGAATACCGATAACTTCACCGAGTGGAAGGCAGAGGATTTCCCGATTGGCGCCGTGTGCGTGGACGGCGGCAATTCCGTCGAGTACATCACCGGCGGCTGGCGTGCCGAGCGCCCCGTCTGGACGCAGGAAAACTGCAAGAACTGCATGCTGTGCTGGGTCGTGTGCCCCGACTCCTCCATCCTCACCGCCGATGGCAAGATGACCGGTATCGACTACGACCACTGCAAGGGCTGCGGCGTTTGCGTGAAGGAATGCAAGTTCGGTGCCCTCGAGCTCGTCCTCGAGGCCGATGCCAAGGAGGCGGAATAGACGATGGCAGATAACGCAGAACAGAAAATCGTTTCCGCAACCGGCAACATGATGATCACCGAGGCGTTTCGCCAGGCTGATCCGGATGTTGTGTGTGCATATCCCATCACCCCGCAGACCACCATCGTCGAGGGGTTTGCCAAGTGCGTGGCAAACGGCCAGGTCCACACCGAGTTCGTGACGGTCGAATCTGAGCATTCGTCGATGTCGGCATGCATCGGCTCTGCCCAGGCGGGCGCACGCACCTTCACGGCGACCTCGTCTCAGGGCCTTGCCTACATGTACGAAGAGTTGCCGATTGCCGCCGGCATGCGCCTGCCCATCGTCATGGCAAACGCAAACCGTGCGATCTCTGCCCCCATCAACATCCACTGCGACCACTCCGACGTCATGGGCGCCCGCGATACGGGCTGGCTGCTCTTCTTTGCCGAAGACGCCCAGGAGGCCTACGACAACACGATGATTGCGATTCGCACCGCCGAGGACAAAGACGTGCAGCTGCCCGTCATGACCACGCTCGACGGTTTCATCACCACGCACGCCATGGAGCGTGCGGAGCTCATGAACGACGAGACGGCCAAGGAGTTCTTGGGCGAGCGCACGCCGTTCTATCCGCTGCTCGATACCGAGAATCCCATCGCCGCGGGCATGTTTGCCGACCAGGACAGCTATTTCGAGCTGCACAAAGCGCTGCGCGATGCCGTGACGGCCTCCAAGCCTGTCATCAAGCGCATCGGCGACGAGTGGGCGGAGCTCTCTGGCCGCCCGTTCGACTTCGTCGACGCATGGGGCTGCGATGATGCGGACTACATCATCGTCGTGCTTGGCTCGGCAGCCGGCAACGCGCGCCATCAGGCACGCTTGCTGCGCGAGAAGGGCGTCAAGGCAGGCGTCGCGCGCATCCGCGTCTTCCGCCCGTTCCCGTACGAGGAGCTCGTCGCGGCGCTGCACGGTGCGAAGGCAGTTGCCGTGCTCGACCGTTCCGAGAACTTCGGCGGCGAATATGGCCCCGTCGGTCTCGAGGTCGCGACTGCGCTCTACAACGCCAAGGAAACTATCCCGCTCAAGAACTACATGTTCGGCTTGGGTGGCCACGATGTCACGCTCGAGCAGATGGAACAGGTCTACGAGGACTTGGAGAAGCTCGCGGCGGGCACCATCGACGGTTCCATCGAATATCTCGGAAACAGATAAGGAGGGGAGGAAACAATGGCAAATCTCAAAGAACTCTCCGCTCTTCCCGAGCGCCTTGCCGGCGGCCACCGTCTGTGTGGCGGCTGCGGTGCGTCTATCTGCGTCCGTCAGGTGCTGATGGGTGCGGGCGATGCCGATGTCGTGTGCAGCAGCGCGACGGGCTGCCTGGAGGTATCCACGACGGTCTACCCGTATTCTTCCTGGAAAACCCCGTTTATCCACAACGCGTTTGCGAACAGCGCCGCGACCATGTCCGGAGTCGAGGCTGCCTACAACGGCTTGAAGCGCGCGGGCAAGATCCCCGCCGACAAGGAGATCAAGTTCTGCGCCTTCGGCGGCGACGGCGGCACCTACGATATCGGCTTGCAGAGCCTCTCGGGTGCCATGGAGCGTGGCCACAACATGGTGTACGTGTGCTACGACAACGGCGCGTACATGAATACGGGCATTCAGCGCTCGTCTGCAACCCCGCACGGTGCCTGGGCGACGACGTCCGAGGTCGGCTCCGTACAGCAGGGCAAGCAGCAGCGCCGTAAAGACCTGACCAGCATCATGGCCGCGCATCACATCCCCTATGTGGCGCAGGCTTCCATCTCCAACTGGCGCGACCTCGTCAACAAGGCAGAGAAGGCCTTCAACACCGATGGTCCCGCTTTCATCGACGTAATGGCACCGTGCCCCCGTGGCTGGCGCATCAAGTCCGACGAGACCGTCGAGATTGCGCGCCTTGCCGTCGAGACGGGCTTCTGGCCGCTGTTCGAGATCGATCATGGCGTGTGGAAGATGACGCCGGTGCGTGGTGAGCGCAAGCCGCTGACCGAGTTCCTCAAACCGCAGGGTCGCTTCAAGCACCTCTTCAAGCCTGGCAACGAGCAGCTGCTCGAGCAGCTGCAGCAGGAATGCGACGAGTTCTACGCCTACGTCGAGCGCATGTGCTCGCTGTACGCGGAGGAAAAGTAAGGGGCTGCAGCGCGGTAAACGTAGAAGTTTGAAAAAACGGGGGTTCAAACGTGCCCCCGTTTTGCTATACTTCCTACTCGCGTAGTTTTACGCCAATAAGCCATATGGAGGGATGTCCGAGTGGCTTAAGGAGCACGATTGGAAATCGTGTGTGCGACGTTGAATCGTACCTAGGGTTCAAATCCCTATCCCTCCGCCAGTCAACTGCAAAGGCCCCGAAACGGGGCCTTTTTCATGTCTTGGGTTTCCCGGATGCAGGAACGCTGCCGACTGTCTTTGTTGTAGCTCCAACGCCGCGGACTCTCGGGCACGCCTACGCTATTCACATGAAACGATACGAGAGATGTGTTCCATGAGAGCGATGCCGTTTGCCTTCGACGGGTTCAGCTTTACCAGAAGTGCCATGGGGATCGATTACCACCTGATCCCCCAGATGCACGTGCTGTTCTTTGGGCCTATCGAATGCGCGCGGAAAATATCCCCGGCGCGTCTGGCGGGCGTCATCTGCAACAGCCGCAACGTCGCCGGTGAACGCGAGCTCGTGTCGAAGTTCGCCGAAGAGCTGGGCAGCAAGCTCATCTCGTTTATCCCGCGCGACGGCATCGTCCAGAAGGCGGAAATCTCGCGCAAGACGGTCATCGAATATGCGCCCGAATCCAATCAGGCGGTGGAGTACGACGCACTTGCCGCCCGCGTGGAGGATAACGCGGAGTTCTGCATCCCGACGCTCCTCAGCCAAGAGCGCCTCGAGCAGCTCATGATAGAGTACGGCATGTAGGAGCCGAGGTGGGCGATTGGTCGCCTGCATGCCGTGAGGAGCTCTAGATGTTTCCCAAGATGACGTCGTCGAGGTAGCGCTCGGCGATGTCTCTTGCCTGGTAGAGCGTTTCAAGTGGCGTCGGCTCGCGATTGACATAGAGGTAGCGGGGGAAGAAGCGCGTCAGGTGCAAAGTGGGCACGGGGTCAAGAGATGCAAGCCACTGCGCTTCGCGTTCGAGTTGTGCGAAGTCATCGTTGAGGCCAGGGATGAGAAGCGTCGTGACCTCGACGTGGCTTGAGGCATTGGCACGTGCAATCGTTGCCTTGACCTGCTCGAGCGTACCGCCGCACACGTCGTAGACGTCTTGTGAGAAGCCCTTGAGATCGATGTTGAACGCGTCTATGAAGGGCAGCAGCTCCTCGAGCTTCTCGGCCGCGACGAGACCGTTGGTTACGACGACGTTCTTGAGCCCGCGTGCGTGCACGGTCCGGGCGCATTCGAACATGTCGCGCCAGCGGTAAAACGGCTCGTTGTACGTGTAGGCGACGCCGATGTTCCCCTGGTCCAAGCAGCTTTCGGCCAGGTCTGCCACCTGTTCGGCGGTGAGCTCGCGCATGGGCAGGCGCACAGGGTCAGACGGCTGTACAATCTCGTGGTTCTGACACCAAGGGCAGCGCATGGTGCACCCATATGAGCCGATGGAGAGTATGGTCGAGCCGGGGTAAAAACGCGCGAGCGGCTTTTTCTCGATGGGGTCGAGTGCGAGCGAGGTGATCTTCATTCGTGACGCACCACCTCGAAGCGCTGCAGCTCGCAACTCTCATATGCGGCAATACCGGCTTTGCGTTTGGCGATGGAGATCTGCTGGTCGACTGTGTCGACACCGTCGAGGTTGGGAAGCAGCAGCCCGCGGCGGTAGCCGTTCGTCACGATGACGCCGTAGCGTCTCACATCAAGCTCGTCGGGCGAGTCTATGTGCTCGGCGGGGCTCAGGACGTCCACGCTGATGTTCAGATGGGGCAGCTCGTCCGGCTGGATGGGGTCGAAGCGCGGGTCTTTGCTGCAGGCGGATATCGCATTGTGCAGAATCTCCTCCGCGATATTTTCGCAGGAGGCGCTGATGGTCCCTATGCAGCCGCGCAGCTTTCCGTTCTCGTGGATTGACACGAAGGTGCCGGCTCTCCTGGTCAGCATGTCTTCGGGCAGCCCGTCAGGCAGTTCCGGTTCCTCTCCGCGCACATACGCCTCGATTGTTCTACGCGCGAGCGCAACGTACGCATCCTCATGTGTGCGCTGCCCGTCCACTTCCTGTCTGCGCTGCTGTTGCAGCAACTCGCCGAAATTGCGGGAGCGGTCGACGCCGGTGGGCAGGTAGCTTGCCACGGCGTAGCCCACGCCAAACGGCCCCTCGTAGGAGAGCAGCTCGGAGCGGACTGCCTTGCGGTCGAGCGCACCGGCCATGATCTGGAACGAGCGCGTGCCGCAATCGCCGATCTTATCCAGGAAGCCGTCCTCGAACGTGAGGAAGCGCATGAAGTCGCCCGTTGCCATGGCAGCCGTGATCTGCTCGTCGTATACGGGCCCTTCGGGCGTGTAGTCATAGGGGCCGTCTTCGGCGAGCGTGTGGGAGAGGTCTCCGCTCGCGACGAAGACTGCCTTGCGGCCCAGCTTTTCGACGCATTCGTTGATGAGCTGGCCAAACTGGTAGTGCTTGATGCTGTCGAATCCCGAAAGACCGATGCGCACTGCACGGTAATCGGTGTAGAACTTGTCGATAAACCACAGCGGGATGTACGTTGCGTGGTCGAGCGCGGCATCGCGCTCGCCAGCCGTCCCCGCCGGAAACTCCTGATTCTCGGCCTCGGCGCAGAGCGTGGATACGAATTCGGTGTCGTAATCCACTGTGAGCCTGGTATCGCACGCGCGGAACTGCGAAAGGTCGCCCGACGCGCGCGTGCCGGGGGAGACGTGGAACCAGTCGCGGTAGGCGGGCGCATGGGGCGAGGTCACGATGACGAGCTCGGGCTCGAGCGCGGCGATGCGGCGTGCAACCTCGTCGTAGGCGTCGATGGTCCGCTGAATCTCCGCCTCGCGCCCGTGGCCGACAGCGGGGATGATGAGCGGCGGATGAGGAACGATAAACGCGGCTTCGATACTCATGGTTGACCTCCCGGACCGAACAAGCGGTACGGTTACATCCTAGCGCGCGTGCGACAGCGCGCAGACAGATTTCCGGGCCAAGATGCCGCGAGGGACTGACGCGCGATCGCCTCGATCGAGCGCGTGGCATATACAAGAGAAGGCTACTTGGGATCTTTGGGGATGTGCCATCTGCCCGTGTCGAGCGTGGGCAGAGTCGCAACCGTCTGCTTCTGGAACAGCGCACCGTCTTCGGTGGCGATGTTCTTGCCGGTGCGCGCCTCGTAGTAGGTGACGAAGACGCCCTGCAACGTCGCGATGATGGGGATGGACAGCAGCATGCCCGCCACGCCGCCAAGCGCGCCGCCGATGAGGATGGCGATGAGGACGAGCGCTGGGTGGACGTTGACGGAGCTCTTCATGAGCTTGGGCGAGATGATGTTGCCGACGACGTTGGTGATGATGACATTGACCACGATGGAGCCGATGCATACGAGCGGCGAGACGAACAGTGCGACGACGGCAACAATCGCGGCAGAGACCATGGGGCCGATGTAGGGCACGAAGTAGGCGATGCCGCAGAGAAAGCCGAGCATGCCGGAATACGGGATGCCCATGATCCAGAAGACGACTCCGCTACATACGCCGGTGATGACGGCGCAGACGAGTGTGGACTTTGCCCACCCGTAGACCGCGTTGCGGAACGCGTCCGCGAAGATGTCGATGTCGTCTTGGTACTTGTCGGCAAACAACGACCTGACCTCGCGCGATATTTTGGGGAGGTCGAGCAAGATCCAGAATGCGCACACGAATGAGATGAAGCCGATGACGACAACGTTGCCAATGCCGACGATGCTTCCGACGAGGCCGTCGGCGAGGGTGCCGGCAAGCTTCGTGCCCTGGTTGCGAATCCAGTCGCTCGCGTCGTCGAGCAACTCTGAGATGGTAAAGCCGCCGATGGTCGTATCTTCATCGAAGTTAGACGCTATCCAGGTGTGGAGTTCCGATATATGGCTTGGCAGCGCGCCGATGAAGTTCGAAATCTGCGCCACGAGCGCCGGGATAAACGCGAGCACGCATCCGACGATGATCGCCGAGACGACCACGAAGCAGATGGCGGTGCCGAGCGCGCGGGGGATGCCGTGGTGCTCCATGCGGTTGACGAGGCCGTGCAGCAGAAAGACCGCAAGTGCGGTGACGACGATGGTGGCGACGGCTTGCCACAGGATGTTGCAGATGTAGAGCACGACGCCGACGAGGATGCAGAAGCCGACGAGCGTCCAGGTCTTGTAGGCGCGACCCTTCCACTTGTAGTACTTGTCTTGTTTATCTGCTTCCAAGGGGATCCTAAGTGTATCTGGCGGAGGAGGAGGGATTCGAACCCTCGTACCCGGGGATACCGGGTAAACGGTTTTCGAGACCGCCGCATTCAACCACTCTGCCACCCCTCCGCGAGGCCGCCCAGTCGGGCGTGAGCACGATTATAACGCAGGCGGCACCAAGAAGTGCCGACTTCTTTTTGCCATTGCAAATACCTTCTGACGTGCTGGTCAATCGGCCCTTTCGTCTGATAGGTGGCCCTGTCGGGGCATCTGGAACGCGCTTTGGTAGGTATACTTTGCTGCTGAACAAGTTGCACGTACCGCTGACCAACAGGAGGCCGCATGGCTGATCAGGAAAACCTCGAGCTCGACGAGGTCCTCGAGAAAATCACCTTCTACTGCTTCGATGAAGCGCGTAAGAAAATCGAGGCGGGAGAGGAATGCGTCCCGTTCACGTGCGTGGTGTCCGGCGAGCAGATGTTCGTCGAGAGCTACCCGGGCGAGGATGTGACGATGTGCCGCAAAAACGCCGAGGCCAACGTCAAGTCCTCGAGCAGCTTTTCGAGCTGCTACGCGTTTTGCTACGACGGCTTTCTGATGACCGACGAAGGGCAGCTCGATGCCATCTTGGTCGAATGCGCCCAGAGGGACATGGAGAGCTCCTACGTCATTGGGCTGCTGTACAAGAAAGAAGGCGACCAGCTGCAGTTTGCTGAGACGCCGGCGTTTATCCAGGCGGGCGAGACGTTTTACGATGCTGCCGCGGTTCAGGCTGCGGAGGAGCAAGAGCGCGTGCTCGGGGCAGACGCCGACGAGATGTCTGCAGCCCAAAAGGCAATCAATAGCCACCTCAACATAGGGGTAGACGAGGAGTAAGCATGCCCATCGAAGTCGACTGGCGCCAGGCGTGGATCGACGCGCAGAAGGCGCGGCGCCGCGCTGACGATTCCGCATACTGGGACAAGCGCGCCCCGAGCTTTGCCAAGACCTGCGGGACCTCGCCGTATGCGCGCACGTTCATCGAGCGCGCGCGGCTGGAGGAGGGCGAGACCGTGCTCGACATGGGGTGCGGTTCCGGCACGCTTGCCGTTCCGCTCGCCCTGGCCGGTCACGAGGTGTATGCCGCCGACTTTTCGCCCGCGATGATCGAGCTTATGATGCGCCGTGCGCGCGTGGAAGGCGTCGAGGGGCTCATTCACCCGATTGAGATGTCATGGGATGGGGATTGGGCGGCAGCGCCCGTGTGCGACGTGGCGTTTGCCTCGCGCTCGATTGCCACGCAAGATATGGCGGCCGCCCTTCTCAAGCTTGATGCCCACGCGCGCCGCCGCGTGTGCATCACGCTTGCCACCGATACCTCGCCACGCGCCGACGAGGTGCTGCTGAGGGCGGTAGGGCGCGACAAGGACTACGCATCCGATTACGTGTACGGAATGAACATCCTGTGGCAGCTCGGCTTCCAACCGGACTTGAGCTACATCCGCAGCAAGCGCGCGAGCGACTTCGTGAGCTTCGAGGAGGCCATCGACGCGACGTGCCAGATCATCGAGGCGACCCCGGAGGAACGCGACCGTCTGATCGCGTACTCGCGCGCGCATCTCCACGAGGGTGTGAACGAGCGGGGCGAGACGGTGTGGAGCTACGACCACGTGCGCGTGACGTCATGGGCTTTTATATCTTGGGAAAATAGGCCGGTTTACGCGAAATGACGCTTGAGGGCGATTGTTTTTATGGCATAATGTCCAAACTGCTTGTCCCCATCGTCTAGCGGTCTTGGACGCCGCCCCTTCAAGGCGGAGATCGCGGGTTCGAATCCCGCTGGGGGCACCATCAGCTGCAAGAAGAGCCGTCATGAATCCATGGCGGCTCTTTTCATTATGATAGAGGTCGCGCCCCTATACCGGGCGGCGTTGATTTGAGGAGTAGCAATGGAACCTGTCTGCACAGTCGAGAACGTGAAAGAGGCGGCGGAGGTCATTCGCGCCGCCGCGCCGGGGTTCAAGCCGAGCGTGGCATTGGTGCTCGGGTCCGGGTTGGGCGGGCTGGCAGACGCCATCGAAAGCCCGGCGGTCATCGACTACCGTGACGTGCCGCATATGGCCAAGTCGACCGCTCCGATGCACAAGGGGCAATTCGTCATCGGCGCCCTTGAGGGCAAGCAGATCATCTGCATGCAGGGACGCCTTCATGCCTACGAAGGCTGGAGTGCCGACCAGATTGCCTTCCCCATCTACGTCATGCATGAGCTCGGCGCCGAGGTGCTCGTCGTCACCAACGCTGCCGGCGGGGTGGACGCATCGTATGGCATTGGCGATCTCATGATTATCGACGATCAGGTCAACCTACTCGGCATGGACCCCTGCATCGGGCCCGACCAGCCAGATTTGCGCCCCCGCTTCTTCGACATGACAAATGCGTACGACCTGAAGCTGCGCACGTCCGCCGATGCCGCTGCCCGTGAGCTCGGCATTTCCGTGCAGCACGGTGTGTACGCAGCTGAACCCGGCCCCTCGTTCGAGACGCCGGCAGAAATCCGCGCATATCGCGCGATGGGAATCGACGCCATCGGCATGTCAACGGTACTGGAGGTCATCGCCGCACGCTCCTGCGCGATGCGCGTGCTCGGCATCTCGCTCATCTCGAATCCCGCGGCTGGCGTCTGCGACGAGCCGCTGCAGATGGACGACGTCGCCACGGCGGCTGCCGCAGCGGCGGACAAGATCGAGTCGCTTGTCGTGAAAGTTATCGGGACGCTGTAGAGGCCCCCACGGTTCGGTAACAGCACCCGTTCCCTGAAAAATAGTGCAGGGCAGTCCATTAGCATGACGAATAGCTATAATTCGAATCGAGAGCAGAGCTGCGCTCTCGGACTTCTGCGTTGAAGGAGGTGCGCACGTATGATCAAGGTCAATATCGAGTCTCTTGTCGTCGGTATCATGCCCATGCCTTCCGTGATTACGCTGAGGCCTGCTGAGGTGCGCGACGATATCCCTCGAGACAACGTGCTGCCCATCTGGATCGGATCGATGGAATCCTCTTCCATCGCCGCCTCGCTTGGCAGCAACACGCACGAGCGCCCGCTCACACACAAGCTCATGAGCGACGTCATCACGGCGATGGGCGGTTCGGTCAGCCGCGTCGTCATCGACCGCGTAGAGGACACGACGTTTTTCTCGACAATCTACCTGCGCCTGGCAAACGGCATGTTTACGCGCATCGATGCGCGCCCAAGCGACGCCATCGCGCTGGCGGTTCGCTCCAAGGCTCCGCTGTTCGTGGAAGAGGCCGTGTTCCAGTCTGCAGGATGCCCGCGCTCGTTTAGGCCGGGGCAAGACGATCAAATCGTCATCGAGGAATTTGACAAGTTTATCGAAAGCGTCAATCCGGAAGATTTCATCACTCACGAAGGTCATGGCGATTCCAAGTAACAATCGCATGCCGGGGTGTGTATAGTGAAACCATAAGAGAGCCTGCTCGTGGCCACCGCGCCGAGCCGGCTCTCTTGCTTTTTGCGCGCGCTAGCAGTGGAAGCATCGCCGGATTTGTGCAACGGGTGCGATGGGTATCTATCCGTAGTATACTTGTCAGACGATTACGTCTGGTATGTGTTGGCGTCCGCGCGGGGAGAGATGCAGTGAGGGCAGAAGAGGAAGATTACCTGACTGGCTTGCCCACGCGGCGCGGTTTTGTCCGTTGCTTTGGTCAACTTCCCGCCGATTCGCGGGTCACGATTTTCTACGTCGACCTCGACAACTTTAAAACCGTAAATGACGTGTACGGGCACAACGTGGGCGATAACGTGCTACGCTCGGTTGCCCACCTGTTTGCGTGCCATCCCGACATCGCGCTTGCCGCACGCATGGGCGGAGACGAGTTCGCACTCGTCTCGACGACGATTCTGCAACGCGTGCAGACAGAGCATCTTATGGAAGACCTGTTCGCAAGCATAAGGGGGGTGCAAGAAGCGGACGAGGCCTTTGGGGTCATCACGATCAGCGCCGGTATCCTGCTCAACGTGCCCGCCGCAACCGAGCTCGAGACTCTGCTCAACCAAGGTGATGCTGCGATGTACGAGGCAAAGCGCCAGGGCAAGAGCTCCTACGTGTTCTACGACGACGTCGAGGCGCGCATGCGCGTCGAACACGAGATGATCGAAGAGGTGGTCTCTGCACTCGACGAGGGGCGCTTCGAGATGATGATGCACCCTGTCCTCGACATCGCGACGGGCAAGGCGGTCCAGACGGAAGTGCACTTTGTCTGGCAATTCCGCAGCGGGAAGAACTACTGTGCGCGCGAGTTCAGGGCGGTTATGGAGCGCAGCGGCTTTATCCGCAGCCTTGACCTGCGACTGTTCGAGCAGCTTTGCCACAAGGTTGCGCAGAACCGCGAGCTAATCGATGGCATGCCGCGCTTTAGCCTGATCTTCTCGGCGCAGTCGCTGTTCGATGACAGGATTTGCGAGACGCTGATGGAAGTCGTCCGCCGCTACGGGCTTTCTCCAAAGATGTTCGACTGCGCGCTGTACGAGACGATCTTCGGACGGCGCGAAGTGCAGACGATTATCGAGCGCACGCACGAACTCGTCGCGCTCGGGTTTAGCATCTCGCTCTGCAATTTTGGCGAGACCTTTCACAGCACCAAGTACCTGCGGGAACTCCCCGTGGGGATCCTCAAGATCTACCCCGAGTACTACAAGACGCTCCTGGCGAGCGACGAGAAGGACAGAGGGTTGCTGCGGCTGATCATCGGATCCACGACGTCGCTGGGCACCTATGTCTCGTGCGGTGAGCTCGACGATGCGGAGTTGATCCTCGTGCTGCAAGGCATGGGATGCCGTGGCTGCGAGGGGTCGGCGGTCGTTCCTCCGACAACGCTCGATAAGTACAAGGAACAACTCGCACTCGGCAAGAAGCGTTTGGCGAATATCGTGCTCTGAGAGTGCGGCATCTCGCGCACTACTCCGCGCAGGGAGGGGAGTTCTCGCGCAGGGGGGCTGCGTCAGGAAGGGCGTCCAGGGTCCTGGGTTGCGAGAATCTCGGCAATCTCTTCCATCTTCACCTCGCGGATGTCGGTCGTGGGCATCGCATGCAAGAACGACTTGCCGTAGCCCTTCGTCGTCAGGCGCGCATCGGCCAAGATGAGCCAGCCACTGTCGGTCGAGGTGCGGATGAGACGTCCCGCCGCCTGCTTGAGGTCCATGATCGCCTCGGGCAGGTAATAACGCCTCCACGCCGCGCGCTTTTCTCGCGCTTCGCGTTCCTTTGCAATGGGGTCGCTGGGCAGTCCAAAGGGCAGCTTGGGGATGACCACGCAGCGCAGGGTCTCGCCCGGCGCGTCGAAGCCCTCCCAAAACGACTTGAGCGCAAACAGGCACAGGTCCTCGTCCTGCAAGAAACGGTCACGCAGGTTTTTCGTGCTCGTCCCGCGCGTCTGCGCGATAAGCTCGACGCCTTCGGCCTTGAGCTTGGGCTTGAGCTCGTGGTACAGCGATTCCATCTCGCGCCGGTTGGTGAACAGCGTGAGCACCGAGCCGCCCATGGCGGTGTGCACTGCCAGCAGCAGCTTCTTGAGCGCGCCGTGGTAGGAGCTCTGGTTGGGCTCCGGCATGCCGTCGGGCAGCAAGATGCTCATGTGATGCTCAAAATCGTAGCTCGAGTTGAGTTGCCGCGTGCACACGCGCTCCTTATCCACCAGGCAAAGCCCCGACGTGCGCAGGAAATGCGCGAAGGGCTTGTCGCGATCGCCGGTTCCCAGCGTTGCCGAGGTGAAGACGACCGACTTTTGCTCGGAGTAGAAGTCGGTCGCGAGCGTCTCGCCGATATCGAGTTTGGCAGCTGTGAGTGCCTCCGCCACGCGTTGTGGGTCGCGGTCGAGCTCGGCGGAGTATACGTACGAGTCGTCCTCGCCCTCGAGCACCAGGTTGAGCGCGAAGAGCATCTCGTCGAGGGCAGAGGTCGTTTTGGACAGGTCTGCCTGCGTCGCGTCGAAGGCACCCTCGAACTGCTCGAGCATGGACATAAGGTCGCGCAAGCGCTTAGTTAGCCCCTCGAGCTTGTCCATCAGCGAATGGCCGGGCCCATAGAGATTTGCCCAGCTGCCGCTTTGCCTGAGCGCAGGACTGATCCACAGCGTCTTTTTGCTGTAGACACTGCTGCTCTTCTTACCGTCTTCGAGCTCTTTCACGTATGCGAAGAACGAGCCCGACACCGCGCGCAGCGTGTTGACGCGGTCATCGACATCTGCG
>OLRR01001154.1_pt1 | contig 17696 bp, 12 predicted proteins | sample 1671941 | NCBI WGS metagenome assembly OLRR01 (sample SAMEA3136628, study PRJEB25190) | human gut metagenome
TCGTTGCCAGTTCACTGTATAAATATCCCGGATATCCTTTTCTTGACGGAATCTCGCCACGGGAAGAAGACACTTCACGCATGGCTTCCGCAAAAGAAGTCATATCCGTCAGGATAACCAGAATGTGCATATTTTTCTCAAATGCCAGATATTCCGCTACCGTCAGTGCAACCTTCGGCGTGATCAGACGCTCCACCACCGGATCATTCGCCAGATTCAGGAACATACACACATGATCTGCCACACCGCTTTCCTCAAATGTCTTACGGAAGAATTCTGCCACGTCATGCTTGACTCCCATCGCACCGAATACAACTGCAAACTGTTCATCCGAATTGTCTCCAAGTGAAGCCTGCTTTACGATCTGTGCCGCGAGCTGGTCATGCGGCAATCCGTTTCCCGAGAATATCGGAAGCTTCTGTCCGCGGATCAGTGTCGTCAGACCGTCAATCGCTGAGATTCCGGTACGGATATAGTTTCGTGGATACTCCCGTCTGACAGGATTCAACGGAAGTCCGTTTACATCCCTTTTTTCTGCATCTGCAATCGGACCAAGTCCATCGATCGCTTCTCCGATTCCGTTAAATGTACGTCCCAGCATTTCCTCCGATACAGTAACTTCCATCGGATGTCCCGTAAGTCTTGTGTGGGTATTATCCAGTGACATATTTTCTGTCCCTTCAAATACCTGGATCACAGCCTTGTCTTCATCCAGCTCCACGATACGCCCCATTTTCCTCGTATTATGATCTACAATAAATTCTACGATCTCATCGTAAAATGCATTTTCCACGCCTTCCAGTACGACGAGAGGGCCATTTATGCTGCTCAGTCCAAGATATTCTATTGCCATCTTACGTCCCTCCCTTTACGCATTCTTCTCGATGACGCGGTTATAGAAGTCATCAATGTCTAATTTATACAGATCCAGTAACTGCAGGTTGTCATTCGGCACATCATACTTGATCGCAATGACCTTTTCAAATATACCTTCTGCCTTCAGTACCGACATCGGCATTCCCATTGCCACCAGTTTTCTACTGGTCTTATACAGATACAGGATCACGTCCATCATCTTGAACTGCTTCTCCAGCGATACGCACGTATCATCCTTATGAAATGCATTCTGCTGCAGAAATCCCAGACGGATCACCTTTGCGATCTCCAGGATCAGTTTCTGATCATCCGGAAGCACATCCCCGCCGATCAGTTTTACAATCTCCATCAGACTGCTCTCCTGGTTCAGGATCGCCATCAGACGGTTCCTGTAATCAACAAATTTCGGCGACACATGATCCGAATACCAGCCGCTTAAGTCATTCAGATATTCACTGTAACTCGTCAGCCAGTGGATCGCAGGGAAATGTCTCGCATACGCCAGGGATTTATCCAGTCCCCAGAAGCAGCGCACAAAACGCTTCGTATTCTGCGTAACCGGCTCGGAGAAATCTCCCCCCTGCGGAGACACCGCTCCGATGATAGAGACAGATCCGGTTGCACCATTTAATGTCTGCATCATGCCGGCTCTTTCATAGAATGCCGACAGTCTCGATGCCAGATATGCCGGGAACCCTTCCTCCGCCGGCATCTCTTCCAGTCGTCCGGACAGCTCACGCAGTGCCTCTGCCCATCGGGATGTCGAATCCGCCATGATCGCCACATCATAACCCATGTCACGGTAATATTCCGCCAGTGTAAGTCCGGTATAAATGGATGCCTCGCGGGCAGCCACCGGCATGTTCGAGGTATTGGCGATCAGCGTCGTTCTGTCCATCAAAGGATTTCCTGATTTCGGATCGACCAGCTCCGAAAACTCTTCCAGAACCTGCGTCATCTCATTTCCACGCTCGCCACATCCAATATATATGATAATATCCGCATCCGACCATTTTGCGATCTGATGCTGGGTCATCGTCTTACCCGTTCCGAATCCTCCCGGAATCGCAGCCGTTCCACCTTTTGCAATCGGGAACATCGTATCCAGAATTCGCTGTCCTGTTACCAGCGGCACACTTGCCGGGAATCTCCGGCTCACCGGTCTCGGTACACGGATCGGCCAGTGCTGTGTCATCGAAAGTTCTCGTTTTTCTCCATTGAACAGTTCAATCGTAACCAGCGTCTCATCAATCGTATATTCACCATCCGAAACCACAGATATAACAGTTCCTTCCACTCCCGGAGGAACCATACATTTGTGCACGATAGCCCGCGTCTCCGGCACTTCCGCAATGATCGTCCCACCCTGTACCATATCGCCTTCCGCCACTGTGATATGCGTCTCCCAAAGCTTCTGGCGGTCCAGTGCATCCACACTGACACCACGGGTGATAAATGCCCCGCCCTTGTCAGCGATCCGCTCCAGCGGTCTCTCAATACCGTCAAAGATATTATTCAGGATACCGGGTGCCAGCGTAACCGACACTGCCGCTCCCGTACCTTCCACAAGTTCTCCCGGATGCAGTCCGGAAGTCTCCTCATACACCTGTACCGTCGTCCGGTCCTTATCCAGGGAAATAACTTCGCCAACCAGCTTTTCCTCTCCCACATGGACCATTTCCGACATCTTAAAATCCGTCTTCCCTTTCAGGTAAATGACCGGGCCGTTGATGCCATATATCTTTTCTGTCTTTCCGCTACTCACCCTTTACACCTCCCCGGAACCGGAATTTCTGGTATTCATTTTCCAGTGCCCCTTTGAATGCATAATCCACCAGAACATTCTTCTCAGGCACAACCGCACGCACACCACCAATGAAATCCACTTTGCTGATCGTCAGCGTCATTCCCGTGCGCTCCTCCAGATATGTCTTCTTATCTGCATCAGACGGATTGATATAGATCGTCATCGCCATCCCGGATGCAAACTGTGCTGCTTTCTCTATATAACGGATCAGAACCTCTTTATACTCTTCTGTTCTCATAAATGCCAGAAGCTTTAACTGTACTTCTTCGAACAGTTCTGTCTTAAGTTCTGTCTGTATCTTACCCATCTCACGTTTTAATTCAAGCTGCGCCTTTGACATCGCCATATTCAGCTGCTGTTTTGCAGTCACACTCTCCGCACGCACTCTCGTCTCCGACTGCCGTCTGGCTTCGATCCGGTGCTGCTCGAACACACTTCTCAGCGCATCTTCATGCTGCTTTATGATCGCATTCGCCTCCGCTCTTGCCTCTTCCATCGCTGCCGTGCGGATATGCGTGATCTTTTCTTCGTTTGTCAAATGTGCCACCTTCTTCCTGTCTATAATTTCAACCCTATCGCTTCATTTACATACGACGTGATAAAATCTTTCTTACGTCCGGTCCCGTGTCTGTCAGGAATCTCGATCAGAAGCGGCATTGTCCGCTCCAGCTTGATCTCGTCAATCAGGTCCGGGAATTCTCTTCCGAATTTCTCCGTCAGCAGAATCACACCTACATCTTTATCCTCCATGGCATTCTCGATCGCACACCGGAGTTCTTCTCTTTCATGTACCACGATTCCGTCTACCCCTGCGAGACGCATTCCTGTCAGAGTATCGATATTATCACTGATCAGATACATCTTCATCTTACAATTTACCCAAGATCATGAAGGAGATGATCAGTCCGTACAGACACACACCTTCTGCAAGACCTACGAAGATCAGTGACTTACCAAGTGCACTGGAATCTTCACTAATTGCACCCAGAGCCGCACTTGCTGCACTTGCAACGGCGACACCACCGCCGACGCAGGAAAGACCGGTTGAAAGTGCTGCTGCCAGGTATCCGAATCCTGTTGCGTTCGACGCCGTATTGCCGGCTGCTTCCGCTGCCTGTACCGGATCTCCCGCAAAAAGCATGATTCCTGCGATCAGAACAGTGCTGAAGAAAAAGAATATATTTGTGCCGATAGCCCTCTTATAACGCTTCTTCGTCCTCTGTCCGATCAGAAAATATCCAAATGGAATTACAATACTCAGCAACAATGTTACAACGAATAATACTCTAACTGTCAGGCTCATATTTTTGTCCTCCTGTAAATATATCTTTGAATTTTATTACTTTCTGTCACTCTGACTGTGGAACGGCTTAAATTCCCGTCCGGTTCCTTTATAGAAACGGCTGAACATCTCATAGTATTCCAGACGCAGTACCTGGATACCGACGACCAGCCCTTCCAGTCCGCACACCAGCACATTTCCAAGCACGAACACGATCCAGTTCGTATGCCCCGCACTTGCGCCCGATAACATCAGCACAACCTCCATCATCGCCGCATGACTGACGGCAAATGCACCGATACGCACATAAGAAATGGTATTGGAAAAATAACTCAGCATCGTCTCGAACAGTTCGAAGAACGCCTGCACGAAGAACATCACCTTTCCCTCTTCCATCTTCTTATGCTGCTTTGTCACCAGATTGCCCAACGGTTCCTTGAATACGAACAAGAGCACCGGAACCCCCAGGAAAATTACCATCATGATATTACCCGGAACCTTATGTCCCGTCATATAAAGCACGATCGTCAGCACCAAGAATCCATAGAACACCAGCCCTGCGATTCCGTTGTGGGAAAATAACATATTTTCCAGATCATGACTCTTAACTGCGTTGATCACGTTAAAGATCATCACCAGGATATTCAGTCCCATACCAAATGCAATAGCTACCACGAATACCGTATTGAGCTGTCCGATAAACGGCAGGTTCGTCATCGCATCCACAGGTCTTAACCAGCGTGCCTGTATCACATCTTCAAATCCGAAGATACTTCCGAACATGAATCCAAAAAATGTCGAGAACAATCCCGCAATGGATATGATCCCTGCCAGGTTGATCTTCTTGATCAGATACAAAAGCCCGCCGAATACGAACAGGCATAAGCCCTGGCCGACATCCCCGAACATCGCACCAAAGATAAATGTATACGTCAGTGCCACGAACATCGTCGGATCCATCTCATCATTTGCCGGAAGCCCGTACATCCGTATGAACATCTCGAATGGCTTGAAGAATCTTGGATTCTTAAGCTTCGTCGGCGGTTCTCCGAAAAACTTCTCCTTATCTTCTTCTACAACAACGAATACCTTATCATCGTTCTTCGATTCCGCCAGGAATTTTTTCACATCTTCTTCACCCATCCAGCCACACAGGATGTAATAATCTTCTTTATTATCTCCCTCTTCGATCCTTGCCGCCAACTTACGTACATCAAAGTTTGTAGACAGTTCTTCCAGACGCCTTTTCGCACCACGGAGCTTTGCGGCATTCTTCGCCATCAGCTCCCTGATCTGTTTTTCTATCTCTGCAATCTCTTTTTGCTTTTCTTCGATTGCCTTTTCAAGCTCTTCACAGGCCTGCGCCGGCGTTCCTATGTATTCGGATGGAATTGCAATCCTTTCAAAATGTAAGGAATTGAATACCGAATCCACCTTACTGGAATCCGCATTCGATACGAAATAACATCCGTACACATAATTTTCATTCCTTATGCCTTCGATAAATACCGCATTCAAATCATCAAACAAATATTTCTCCAGACGTTTGTAATAATTCACATCCACCCGGCCGAAACGTACTTTCATGTATTTGTACTTCAGTGATTTCTGCATATCCAGTTCCAATGTCCGGAACGGCTCCATGATCAGAAGCTTTTCTTTGTATTCCTCTACCTGTTTCTTCGTTAACTCTTTCTTTTCCACAAGATCCAGATAGTCATGATTGACATCCCGGATCAGACTCAGCATATCATCCTGGTTCATCGATGCATCGATTCGCTGGTCTTCATCAGATAACAATGCGTTAAACTGCTCTGCCTTCGCAAGCGGCTCTTTGTATGGATTGACTTCCACAAAAGGCTGCAGGTTGTCGGTCGTCTTAAGCTCCGCCGCCGCATTTTCAAGCTGCATCTCGTATTTGGACAGATACACCTCGCAGACACGGTCGATGTCATTCTTCGGTCCGCTGATGCTTAAGAACTTCATCTTAACAATCATTGATTCACACCTCCTAAGTATCCTAATGTCTCTCCCTTTGTCAAACCGTAACGGATACACTCAAGGGCTGTCGTTAGTTTATAGATTTCTTCTTCTTTCAGGAACAGATACGTATTGACGATCGCGATCGAATACGGATCATTCCTTTTATCGGTCAGGTACAATTTCCGCAGACAGTCACGGTACATCTGTTCCAGTGTCTTATCTGCCTGCATATAATCATACTTTCCCGCATAGTACGTTTTTCCCACTTCGGTTTCGAACTGTTCCAGTGTCGGAGTCTCTACCAGGCTCTTGAACTCTTCCACACGAACCCGGTAATGAATCGGGATCGTCATCGAATAAATGTCCGGCGGAAGCATATGATAATACTTCTTCGCACGGTAGATCCACTGTAGATTCAGAAGGTCGATCTTCGTCCCGTAATCTTTTAAAAATATCTTCTGTTCATGTCCTTTCAGAACTCTTTTTCCCTTTTTCCACATGGTGGAAAAATAATACAGATCCAGTGCCAGATCATAATCAAAAAGCGTTCCCGCTCCGGAATCTTTAATTCTGGCAAGTGCATCATAATACTCCGTATCCCGTAAGTTATCCACAAGCTCATCAATATTTTTCGAAGTTATCAACCGGTCAATGGAAATCTGTGAATATCTGTCAAAAAACTCTTTCTTATATTCCAGGTCAAACGGCTTGTCATAATGATTGAACACAATTCTCAGACAATAATTGATCAGATCAATCTCATAACGTTTCCAGTATAATTTTAAAAATGTCTTCTGTTTCATTCCGGCAAAACGGAAGAGTCTCGAATAATCATCGAACAGAGACTGATACAGGATCTTCTCCACATTTCCCCTGTGATACAGAGAAATGTCCATCCGGTTCACATAAGGTGCATATGCCGTCTTGTCTTTCAGATATTCAATTGCTTCCGTTACTGTCCCAAGTCCGGCAATTGTGTCATAATCCTCCGCTGCCAAAAGCTTTGCCGACATTGCGCGTACCTTTGTCGTAATCCCACTGTAAGCCATCACATTTCCCATACACTACACCTCGATCATATGTCTTACGATTTCCTCTGCATAAATCTCGTGATTTTCTTCATATTCCTGCTTCAGCGCATCAATTGCAGTCTGGTTCTTCTTCCGTTCCCGGTCCAGGACCTTCTCTACTTCCTGCTGCGACTTTTCTTTTATCTTCTCCAGTTTTTTCTGTGTCTCTTCTTCCAGATCCCGGTCAAATTGATCTCTTTCTTCCTGTATCTGTCTTTCAATTTCACTCTTCTGCTGTCTGGCATGCTCTACGATCGTCTCCGCCGTCGTCTCTATTTCAGCCAATTTTTCAATTACAGAGTTCATAAGCCGCCCTCCTTTTCGCACATTTCACAACAAATAATTGTTATTTTTTTATCCATGTTATAATAATACACCTATTTTTTAAAATTACCACAATTATTTTGTATATATTGTATTATTTCTTCTCAATTCTTCTGACAATTTCTGCTTCCATTGACTTTTTCCTGCACAGACGATAAACTAAGAACGATTTGCAAACCCAGTGATTATAAGGAGGAATACACGTATGCGTCTTAGAAATATACCACGTGCAGAGAGCGTTCTCGAAGCCTGCAAAGAAGTTGTGAAAGATCCGGAAAGCTTACGCGGAAACTGGAACCAGACGTTTAAAAAAGAGCAGCCCCTGCATATCGAGATCGGCATGGGAAAAGGTCAGTTTCTTCTGACCCTGGCAGCCAAAAACCCACAAATTAACTACATCGGCATTGAGCGTTATTCCAGCGTTCTGCTGCGTGCCGTTGAGAAATTCCAGGAACTGGAAGCAGAGGGGAAAGCTCCTGCCAACATCCGGTTCATCTGTATGGATGCAAATGACCTGCCAACCGTATTCGCCCCGGCAGAAGTATCACGTATCTACCTGAACTTCTCCGATCCGTGGCCGAAAGCCCGCCATGCAAGAAGAAGACTGACTTCCAATGAATTCTTCAAGCTTTATGACCAGGTCCTGACCGCAGATGGAACGGTAGAATTCAAGACCGACAACCGGCCGCTCTTTGACTTTTCAGTAGAAGAACTCGAAACTTCCGAACTTTTCGTTCTGGATCAGCTATCCTATGATCTTCATAACGACAGTACGATGAATCAGGGCAATATTATGACTGAATATGAAGCCAAGTTCTCTTCTATGGGCAATCCGATCTGTAAACTGATCGCAAAACGCAGATAACACGCTGCAATATCCGGACTTATATACCGATCCTGTCTGCCTGCACTTCTTCCCTTTCCTTTCATATATTAATAGAAAGCATATCTTATGCTCCTGTTTCTTATGGGAAAGGGTGGAAGCTTATGTTACATCTGACGACACAGAACTTTGATATCTGCCGGATGAACCACTGGCAGTTTTCTTCCGATACACCGGCAAAGGCTGGACCGGAGCATCCCACACTGGCTGTAGTCATGTTCTACGCTGTCTGGTGTGGAAAATGTGCAATGATGCGCCCTGTCATAGAAGATCTGGAAAAGAAATATCAGAAGAAATATTTCGGCAGCATCTGCTTTTTTGAAGTAGAGACCTCTGAATCCGCACTTCTTGCTGCGCAATATCAGACCGCTCTTCTTCCGTCATTTCTCATTTTCAAAGACCGAGAACTGATTGCCACCATGCAGGGAATGATACCGCAAAAGGAGCTGGACTCACGCCTGCAGAAGTTGTTGACTGTGCAGATGCGGACGCAATCTACAGAAAATCTTTAGAAATAGTTAATTTATATTTTCTAGGAAAACGCACTGTTTTATGTTATATTAAAAAAGTAACAGGGATAAAAATATTTAATAAAAAGGGGGCATGGTGAACACACCACGCATTATGAAAAAATTTAAAAGAGCATTACCAGTTGCCATGGCAATCGTACTTGGATCTACTACGGCACCGCTGGTTGTAAGAGCAGATTCATCCAAAGTTGTAACACTTGGCGCCAATCTGACTGATTCACAGAAGAATTCTATGTATGAGTATTTCGGAACTTCATCTGACAAAGCAGAAGTCATCGAAGTTACCAATGCAGACGAAAGAAAATATCTGGAAGGAGTCGCTCCCGACGAACAAATCGGTACCCGTACCTACAGCTGTTCTTATGTAGAACCGACCACAAGCGGCGGAATCCAGGTAAAGGTTTCCAACTTAACTTATGTTACAAGTTCTATGATCTCCAGTACGCTTCTGACATCCGGTGTTGAAAACTGTAATGTCGTTGCCGCTTCTCCGATCGAAGTATCCGGAACCGGTGCACTGACAGGTATCATGATGGCTTATGAGAAAGCCACCGGAACAACTCTGAATGACGATCAGAAAGCAGCTGCGACCGATGAACTTGTCACCACAGGAGACCTGGCCAATAACATCGGCCAGGACAAAGCGGAAAGTGTCATGAACGATGTAAAAAAAGATGTGATCGAGGGCGGATTAACGGATGCAGATGACATTCAGAATGCAGTTGAAAACGCTGCCAAGGATAACAACGTCACGCTGACACAGGAACAGATCGACAAGATCTCCGATCTGATGAAAAACATTTCCCAGTATGACTATGATGTCAAAGCTCTGAAGAATACATTAGATAACATTGACGGAAAGAGTGGTGGATTCTTCTCCAACCTCTGGAGTTCTATCAAAGGTATCTTCAGCGGCGATGACAGTTCCGATGGCGGAATCATTAACGGCACGGATGACAGCGCACTCGGTGATGATGTCGTAACTAACAGTACACTGGATTCTTCCGACAATTCTTCCAACAGCACAGACAGTTCAGATGCCGCTTCGGATGATACTTCGGATGACAACAGTGATGACAGCGGATTCTGGGGCAAGATCAAGAATTTCTTCAAAGATCTGTTCGGTGGAAGCAATTCTAAGAAAGACGACACAGACAAGAGTAACGATGATGCCATTACAGAAGATAACTCTGATAACACTGATGAGCCGTCTGGCGACACACAGAACGATTCTCTGAACAATGATGCTGATTCTTCAGATGACGGCACAACAGACAACTCTGCTGATGATTCTTCATTGAATGACAGTACAGATAACCAGTCTGATAACCAGAGCAACACACAAAACAGCAGTGAATCCGATGCCTCTGGTTCCGATGCTTCTGATTCCTCAGCCGACAGTTCTTCCAACTAAATACAGTCATTAATAAAGATGTATAGTAAAACGAAAAATGCCGGGAAGTTTCAACACTTCCCGGCATTTTTATCCGCAGGCATCAAAGTTTTTTGCCACTGACTTCATATAATTAAAACTCGAATACAGCAACTCCGTAAGGCGGCAATTTGTATGCGAATGAATACGGTCTTCCATCACATTCTTTCTTCTCCGCTTTGTATATCTTCTTACGATCTGCTCCGGTTCCGCCGTATTTCTCCTCATCACTGTTCAGGATCAGTTTATACTGTTTCTTTCTCGGCACTCCGACTCTGTAATCATCTCTTGCCATTGGCGTAAAGTTGCAGACGAACAACAGATTCTTCTTTGCACCTTTCGAATGTCTCATAAAGCTGTAGATACTTCTGTATCCGTCATCCGCATTGATCCATTCGAATCCTTCCCAGCTCTGATCCATCTCGTACATTGCCTTATGCCTCTTATACAGGTGTAAGAGGTCTTTTACCCACATCTTCATCTGCTGATGTTCCGGTTCGGCCAGCAGGAACCAGTCCAGTTCCCGTTCTTCACTCCATTCACGAAGCTGTGCAAATTCCTGTCCCATAAACAGAAGTTTCTTTCCTGCGTGTCCCATCATAAATGCATATCCAGCTTTCAGATTCGCATATTTATCAAATCCAAGTCCCGGCATCTTATTCAGCATCGAACACTTGAGATGTACCACCTCATCATGCGACAATACCAGAATATAATTCTCACTGTATGCATAACTCATGGCAAATGTCATCAGATGATGGTTATCCTTTCGGAAATATGGATCCAGTTTCATATATTCTGTGAAGTCATGCATCCATCCCATATTCCACTTCAGACTGAATCCCAGTCCACCTTCTTCTACATCTCCGGTAACCTGCGGCCATGCCGTAGATTCCTCTGCGATCATAAGTGCTCCCGGGTTTCTTCCAAGTACAACAGAATTCAGATGTCTGAAGAAATCGATTGCCTCCAAATTCTTATTCTCGCCATATTTGTTTGCAACCCATTCTCCGTCCTTCCGTCCGTAATCCAGATACAGCATCGAAGCAACCGCATCCACGCGCAATCCGTCTATATGGAACTTCTCAACCCAGAATAACGCATTTGAGATCAGGAAGTTCCGTACTTCATTCTTTCCAAAATCAAATACTTTCGTTCCCCAGTCCGGATGTTCTCCCAATCTTGGATCTGCATATTCGTACGTCGGTGTTCCGTCAAAATCTGCCAGTCCGTGTGCATCCTTCGGGAAATGTGCCGGTACCCAGTCGAGAATGATACCGATTTTATTTCTATGCAGATAATTGATCATCCATGCAAAATCTTCCGGCGACCCATATCTGGATGTCGGTGCATAGTATCCGGTCACCTGATATCCCCAGGATCCGTCAAACGGATGCTCGGCAATTCCCATCAGTTCCACATGTGTGTAACCCATTTCTTTTATGTATTTGGTAATTGCCCTGGCAAATTCTCTATATGTATAGAATCCTTCATCTTCCCTTCCCGGATGACGCATCCAGGAACCAATGTGTGCCTCATAGACAGACATTGGCTCGTGCTTATGATTCCAGGTCTTTCTACGTGTCATCCACTCTGTATCTGTCCATTTGATATTCTCAATATCTGCGACCCTGGATGCTGTTCCCGGTCTTAACTCCGCATAATTGGCATATGGATCCGCCTTAAATATCTGTTCTCCCGAATAAGTCTCGATACAATATTTATACATCTGATCCTTCTTCACACCTGGTATAAAACAGGTATAGATCCCGAGCGGCTCTTCCCTCTTCATCGGATTTGCCTCTGTGTCCCATTCATTGAACTCTCCGACTACCGATACCGCCTGCGCATGCGGTGCCCACACTGCAAAATACACACCTTTTTGTTTTCCGTTCTGTACCAGATGTGCGCCCAGCTTCTCATAAATCTCATAATGATTGCCCTGTCCGAAAAGGTATTGATCCAATTCACCTATTTCATATGGTTTTTTCTTTTTTTCAGCCATAATTACCCCTCGCATTCTGCTGCATATTTATAAGAACATTATACTTTACAAACAGGCAAAAAGAAAGAGCTTTGACCGTTTAGTTTGTCAAAACTCTTTCAAAATCCGACCTGTAAATCCTGTTCTCGACAGCCTCTTACAGGTATTCGTTTTTGTTAAATTCTAAAGTCTTCTTCTTTCAGAATAATTCTGTCAGAATCGTCGGTTCCCTTGCCGAATACTCTTCGTGCAAGATGTTTTACATTTGCTTTCTGTGAATGTGAGATTGCTTCATCCATGATCTCTTTTACTTCAGCAACTGATACTGCATGATCTTCTCTCTGCATTACATCGATACGGCTGTACAGTGCAAGGATTCCCATCTCATCCAATTTGTATCCATTCTCTTTCGCATATGTCTGACCAAATGTTACCAGCTCATCATTGATGAATACCGGAAGCTCCAGCTTAGAACTGAACTTCTTCTTGAATTCCGGGTTTGCTGTCATCAGACGCTCCAGAGGTTTTCTCTGATCTTCCAGTACAAAGAGCAATTCTCCTGTTTTCTTCTCCATCAGATAATTTAACTCTTTTACAGTTCTCGCATTCAATTTTCCTGCATGCTCGATGATGATCGCTCCGCCGCGCAGCTTCTGAATAATATTCGTAAGCTCTTTCTTATTAAGAGATTCACCTGTAACGATTGCTACTTTACCCTGTTTCAGACTTCTCTGTTTCTGAATTGCTTTTACAATATCAACCGCAAGGACTGTCTTACCAGATCCTTTTCTACCAATCACAAGAAGGTTTCCTGTCTTGGATGTTCCTTCTCTCTGTGCCCTTCTATCGTTATCAAGCACTTCAACGATCTGTTCGCTCATTCCTCTCACCGGTACAAAATATGAGAACAGCTTCTTCTGTTCTTCTGTAAGTCCGGCTTTCAGACCGATCTCACTCGTAGCACTCAGATCATATCTTCCGGTTACAACAAATCCTGTATCGAACGGAACACCGCCTTTAGATTTCTTGATTCTTGCTTGAATCTCTTCCTCTGATGGCTCTTCGATTTCTAACTCTTCATCCGCTTCTTCGTCGTCTTCAATCTCTAAGTCTTCGTCATCAAAATCTGTCTCTTCATCGTCTACATCTGCAAAATCATCGTCGAAGTCTTCTTCTTCGTCCTCTACATCCGCAAAATCAGCATCGAAGTCTTCTTCTTCAAAATCGGCTTCTTCAAAGTCTTCATCCTCAAAGTCTTCCTCTTCAAAATCAGCTTCTTCAAAGTCTTCATCCTCAAAGTCTTCTTCTTCGAAATCAGCTTCTTCTTCGTCCTCTTCTTCGAAGTCTTCATCTTCGAAATCAGCTTCTTCAAAGTCTTCATCCTCAAAGTCTTCCTCTTCAAAATCAGCTTCTTCAAAGTCCTCATCTTCAAAGTCTTCATCCTCAAAGTCTTCCTCTTCGAAATCAGCTTCTTCTTCGTCCTCTTCTTCGAAGTCTTCATCCTCAAAGTCTTCCTCTTCGAAATCAGCTTCTTCAAAATCTTCATCACCGAAATCGGCTTCTTCAAAACTGCTTCCACTCATATCGATTCCGCTAAGTTCTTCTTCGATTCCTTCAATGAAGTCTTCTTCCGTTTCCGAACCATCTTCAAAATCCTCTTCATAGAGTTCTTCTTCCGACTCTTCATTTCCCATTTCTTCCATCAGACGTACAATATCATCCGGAATTCTCTGTGTCTTGCTTATCGGTTCTGCCTCTTCCTCGGCCGCCTTTCTTGCTGCTTCTTCCTCGGCCTTTCTTCTTGCCTCTTCTTCGGCCGCCTTTCTTGCTGCTTCTTCCTCGGCCTTTCTTCTTGCCTCTTCTTCGGCCGCTTTTCTTGCTGCTTCTTCCTCGGCTTTTCTTCTTGCCTCTTCTTCGGCCGCTTTTCTTGCTGCTTCTTCCTCGGCTTTTCTTCTTGCTTCTTCTTCCTCAGCTTTTCTTCTTGCTTCTTCTTCGGCTGCCTTTCTTGCTGCTTCTTCCTCGGCTTTTCTTCTTGCCTCAGCTTCTGCCGCTTTTCTCTCAACTTCTCTGCGTTCTTCTTCCTGGCGGATACGAGCCTGTTCTCTTTCTTTCTGAAGACGCTCTTCATCTTTTGCTTTCTGCTTCTCGATTGCTGCTTCGTGGTCTTTCTGTTTTTCTTCCCATTTCTGAAGAATATCATCGATCATCATCTGACCATTCGCCAGAATCTCATCTTCACGCTCTTTCATTGCTTCTTCTTCAATTGTAATGCCATTGGCAACCGCCATGCCCTGCGCTAAAGCTTCCTCCAAAGTAGCTCCCGTCACAACCTGTTTGATTGTTGATCCATGTTCTTCCGCAGCCTCTTCCGGTTCAGTATATACCGGTTCTTCTTCCACAACTTCTTCTGCAGCTTCTTCTACAATTTCTTCCTGCGGAATCTCTTCTTGTACAACAGTTTCCTGCATCGGCACTTCCTGTGGAATCTCTTCCTGTACAACAGTTTCCTGCATCGGTACTTCCTGCGGAGGAATTTCCTGAACTTCAGATTCATCAACTCTTTCTGTCACTGGCTCTCTGACCGGCTCTTCTTGTACGTCAACAGTCTCTTCTATACCTTCATTATATTCATTCTCGTCATCCACTTCTTCCAGTGTTGATTCCGGTTGTTTCTCCGGTTCCGGTTTCTTCTTAACCGCTCCCGGACGGCTGTCATATTTTTCCTGCTGAAGTGGTGTCAGTGGCTTATACTTCATCTTCAGTTCCATTGCAAGGTATACATATTTGCCTTCACTGAACCACAAGATCAGATCATCACATTCTTCCAGACATTCTGCTGTCATTCCGGCTTCATCATACAATTTGGCAAGTTCATATGCCCACTTTTCAATATATTCCGCTTTTTTAAATTCTTCCAGTGCTGTAATCTGATCTGTCAGCGATGCCCCCTGTGTTCTCAGAATCTTATATTTTAAAATATACTGATTCGGATCTTTTGGTGCCAGCTTTACGAATTCTTCATAACAATCCGTTGCTTCTCTGATATCTTTGATCTTCAATGCCAGTGTGCCTAAACGATATACAATTTTTCTGCTTCCCGGTGCTCTGTCAAATGCCAGGAACAGTATATCTCTCCCCTTCTTAAACTCACCGTTATATTCATAAATCTCACTGACTGTATTGAGCATTGACGCATTCTTTACTCTTCGCCAGTCTATACCATCAGCAATTTCCTTTGCCTGCTGGTACTCCTTCTTTTCCAGATGATCAAGCATTTGCTCGGTCTTCACCCTATATTCATATTTATCCAATATTTCTCACCTCAAATGTTTATTTTAAAAAAGCGTATTTCCCTACAATTTTACTTATATAAGTTTATCATATGACCTGTTTATTGTCAAAATATCCCGCCAAATATGTTAAAAAAATATTACAAAAATTACAATTTTTTTATCCCTGTAAAATATCTGCCGGCTGCTCTCTGATATCAACGTAAAAAACAGCCATCATATTCTTTCCTATGATGGCTGTTACATATTCAATTTTATCATATTTAATTTTTATATCGGAGAATGATTTTTAATTTTTATTCCCTGTCGCCTTTGTATGCTTTCCGATGATCTTTTACTCATCTTCTTTGCACATTCATTCAAATCTACTATTCATGTTTCTTTACACATATTAATAATATCTTTAAATATGTGGTATTCTGTTCAATATGTCTGCAGTTCTTTTTATCGTCCGGTGTATATTTTCTCCGTCTGTTCTATTCTTCCGAATCTCCTCTACCGGCCTTTTATCTATTATAATAAAGGCTTATTCTCTGGGAACTTCTACCTGCCATACCACTAACATATTGATTCGATGATTCTACTGTGTCCATTGGATTAAGCCTCCTTTTCATAAATTTCCAATCAACGATATCTCACCGACATATGAAATATTCTTCATCCTTGATAAACTTTTCTTTTATCACTTAAGATATAAGCTAGAATTTATTATCTCATCTCTTCTACGATTATGATCCATATCCCCTTGATACCATTCTATAATCGTTATTCATCCATTCTCTTTCTCTACAATATACTTTACGATATTTGATATCCGATGCCTTACCAAATATTTCATATCTATATCCTGTATTTTTCGATTCTTAAACGAATTGAGAATTTATAATAAAAATACATCTTATAAAATATGTGATATTCAATTTTCAAGATTCCCTTTCTCGTCAGGAATTCTTTTTTGTTTATTTTGGATTTCCTTTGGATTGATTATATAATATCATTCGACTTTTATTTTGTCAATACTTTTTGCAATTAATTTTATTTATTTTCCGTTATTTCATTTTAATAGTTGAATTATCTGATTTTTCTTTCTTTATTTTAATGTTTACACAATACTATACATTTTCAAATCGTATGCTTTTGTTAACATCATACGCTTGCGCATGTCCAATTGTTAACCAGCTATCTTTTACAGTTGACATTTTATCCTGTTTATTTTATACTTCTGTTATATTTTGAGATAAAACTAAAGGAAAGGAGTTCTGCCATGTCATACGGCAGACAATTACCACTATGAACAACACAGTAAATAGCACAACAACGAAAAAGCTTTCCACCCGCAAACTGGTTCTGATTGCTTTGATGACTGCAATCACCTGTATCTTCGCTCCTATGGCGATTCCGATTCCGGTCAGCCCGGTACCGATCAGTCTTACCAACCTGGTGATCATGATCAGTATCTATGTACTTGGTTTTAAAGATGCAACCATCAGTTACATCGTATATCTGTTACTTGGTCTTGTCGGTCTCCCTGTATTTTCCGGTTTTACCGGTGGATTAGGAAAGCTTGCAGGTCCTACCGGCGGATACCTGATTGGTTTCATCTTCCTTGCACTGATTTCCGGACTGTTCGTTGATAAATTTCCAAAGAACAGAATCCTGGCAGTTGTCGGTATGATCATCGGTATGGCAGTCACTTATATCTTCGGTACAGAGTGGCTTGCGATCCAGTTGAAAATGTCATTCGTTGCAGCACTTTCTGTCGGAGTAATTCCTTATCTTGCCGGTGACGCAGTGAAGATTATCATTGCGATCATCGTCGGACCTGTACTCCGCAGCCGCCTGAGCCAGCTGCAGTAATAAAAATACACAGTATCGGAATTAAGCTTCTGCTTATTTTCTGATATTGTGTATTTTTTTCTTTATATAATCCGGGCATCCACATCCGGATAATTTGTGATTACTGCTGTTACACCTGCTTCTGTCAATGCTTTCTATCATACCAGAGATAACTGCAAGATTGCAGATTGTGCTTTTGTAGTTATCTCTGATATCCTGGTATTGTACGTGTATGTGGTATACACAGATGTTATATATAGAATCGGGATCGTGAATATTATATTTCCCGTTTCTACCATTATAAAATGATACTGTTTTCTTCAAGTCGTGACTGGCTGCGGATGTTAATAAATGAAATGCCCGGAAGTGTAACCCGGTGGAAGCCACTACGGTTACGCA
>OLRR01001161.1_pt1 | contig 17619 bp, 9 predicted proteins | sample 1671941 | NCBI WGS metagenome assembly OLRR01 (sample SAMEA3136628, study PRJEB25190) | human gut metagenome
CTTCTTCGGCTGCTTTCGCTGCGGCTTCTGCATTTGCCTGGGCTGCTTTCGCTGCATCCGCACTTGCCTTTGCAGCACCTGCGGCTGCCTCTGCAAGGCCTTTCTGTGCACTTACGGAGTCTTTGGCTGCTTCTGCTGCTTTTGCTGCGGTCTCAGCATCCTTTTTTGCATTTTCAGCTGTTGTTTTGGCTACCTCCGCGGCTGTTTTTGCTGCTTCTGCATCGTTTGCATAATTCTTTGCTGCATCCTCTGCTTCTTTTGCGGCTTTCTGTGCTGCCTCTGCTTTTGCCTGGGCTGCTTCGGAAGCGGTCTGTGCTTTCTTTGCCTCTTCTTCTGCAGTTTCTGCTGCTTTCTGTGCAACTTCTGCTTTCGCCTGGGCTGCATCTGCTGCTGCTTTGTCAACATCGGCTGCTGCCTTTGCTTCTTCTGCGGCTTTCTTTGCTTCTTCTGCGGCTGCTTTTACTTCTTCTGCTTTTGCCTTTGCTGCTTCTGCATCTGCTTTTGCTGCTTCTGCGGCTTTTGCTGCGGTCTCAGCATCGTTCTTTGCTGCGACTGCCTGGTTTTTGATTTCTTCCAGTTCGTCTTTGGATGGCTGATCCGGTGTGTTATCGTCTTCTTTTACATAAACTTTTGCATCTGCAATGTCTACGCAGTCATCATTCTTTCCGCCGACTTTATCGATGTAGATGATCAGTTTCTCTACGCCTGTCAGATCAACGTTCATCAGTTTTGCATTGTCCGGCTGAAGGATCACACCGCTCTCTGCCAGTTTATTCTCTTCGCTGATACTGTCTTTATAGAAGATAAAGTTTGCACCATCACGATTTGTCTTGGTTGATTTTGTATAGTCGATACCCACATAACCTTCAAAGCGTTCTGCTTTGATACCGCTTAAATCAAAGGTCAGAGTTGCATCGGTATTTGCACTTAAGCCCTGTGCAAAGACTTTGCGTGCACCGTCAACGTTCATGCTCAGTTCGCCTTTGTTTGTACTTGTGCCGCCATCGTACTCGTTGACATGGAATCCGCCCCATCCGGATGAGGAATTTGCCACGTCCATGTATAACAGACCGTATTTATCGGATTTTTCGGTATCGGTTCCGTATACTCCGTTTGCTTCGTCTACTTTTGCGGTTAAGTATACATATTTCTGGTCAGTAGACGGTGTTACATCTTTTCCGCCTGCCGGTGTTACTTTTACTTCTTCTGCGGAAGCATCGATCTGTGCATCTTTTCCGGAAATCGTCAGATTTTCAATGGAGAAACTTGTCTCTTTCTTTTCTGCATTTTCGTTCAGGTTGAAGCTTGCTTTGAACAGATCTGCCTGTGCTGCAACTGCTTTTGTCAGATCGTAAACTACCTGCACACCGTCTGCTGTTTCTTTTACGGAAATATTTCCTTCCACACCGTCTGCCAGTGCGATGCTGTTAAATTTATAAGCTACTGTGTCGTATTTCAGTGTGAAGCTTCCTGCCATCATTGCAGAACTGCTGCTCTCGGATGTCTGGGAAATGCTTCCTGTCACTTCTACAGTTCCGTTTTCCTGTGCTGTGTTATCTTTTGCCGTTAATTTTACGGTTGCTGCTTCTTTTGCACCGTCGATGTCTGTTCCGATTCCTGCCAGTACTTTCAGTGCTGCCAGATCGGCAAGATCTACTTTTCCGTCACCGTTTACATCGGCTGCATAAGTATTGACTGCATCGAATGTTGCATTGCCTGCCAGTACTTCACGGAGCATATTGATATCAGCGATATCCAGTGTTCCGTTTGCACTTCCGTCCACATCACCGTTTACTGCCATGGTTACGGTATCTGCTACCGTACCGTCTTTGCGAAGTTTTACGAGATATCCGGTTGCTACCGGTGCTCCGTCTTCGTCAAAGGATGCATTGTACGGATCTTCCATTGATAAGGTTTCACCCTCGCCAAGCTCAAACATTTCAAAGAGCTGTGCTTTTGTCATGCCTGCCGGAACATTATAAAGAATATTTGCAGAACGATCCATTCTGACTGCTGCATCTTCTTTTAAGGTCAGGGATGCTGTCGTCAGTTCTTCTGTGCTTAACTGAACCTTGGTATCGCACCAGCTCACCATATCGTGTCCGTCTTTGACATTTTTGTCTGCATACAGGCAGATTTCCTTTGTTCCTGCCGGGATCTCGATATCGAAGTACTGTGCGTTCTGACCATGTTTCATCAGCTCGCCTTTCCATACTTCTTTGCCGTCCAGTTTGATGATCGGATACGCTCCATCCTGTGTTTTTGCTTTATGAGCATCGATTCCGACATAACCCTGAAGGCGTGTTGCATTCAGTTTGGAAACATCGAAATACAGTGCGGAATCGGCATTGACACCAAATCCTTTTTCAAATTTTGTACGTTTGCCTTCCACATAGAGGTCAAGTTCTGTACCTGCATTGTCCTCGTTTACATGGATTCCGTTGTATCCGGATGTACTTCTTGCAGTATCGTATCCAAGATCTGAGAGCTGAATGGAAGTATCATTCTTGATCTCGATCGTGTAAGTTCTGCTAAATCCGCTCTTTGCGGTTGCTTTTACGGTTGCTGTGCCCGGAAGACTTTCCGGTTTTGTGACCTCAACTTTTACATCTTCGGATACTGCTTCCGCTGTGATCTCCGGAACTGTTCCGGACAGGGAAGAAACGTTTACACTGTAAGATGTGATGTCATTATCAAATCCATCCAGTTCCTGGTCACCGATCTTGATGCCGTTCAGCAGTGCGGTTTCATCTGCATAATTCTTTTTGCTCTCTGTCATCAGCTCTTCGCTTGTAGATTTGCTGATCGGTTTGAGGCGGTAAGTATAGCTGTAAGTTTTACCTGTTCCAAGCAGATATTTGGAAAGGGTTGCCTGTCCGCAGCTTGCGGTTCCAAGTCCCATCTGTGCATAATCGATCGTCAGAACGGTATTGTCTGTGCGTTCGATCTGATACGGATGTTTTGCTGCTTCCAGTGCTTCCTGTGTGCAGTTCAGTGCACTCATCTCCAGCAGGTGATCCTGTGCGTCAACCAGCAGTCCGTCACCGTCTGCATCGGTTACTGCCATCCATCTGACATCGGTCTTGTTTCCGGTTTCCTGAGCGTAAACATAATTGGTAAACTGTTCATCTACGGTGCTGTTCCATACACCGACATCGTATCCGGTCTTTCTGTCGCTGTAGCTGTCCGACTCGCCGCGGCCATACCAGGTCAGGTTGTCCAGTCCGGCTGCCAGCTGCAGGCGTGTGCCGACTCTCTGAAGGTTGCTCATGTTGGAGTTCGGAGCCATGGTTGCTTTTACAACGATCTCACCGTTTGCATAGATTGCATAAGTGATGCGGTCTTTGGAATCCGCACAGTTTTTCAGTGTACGTGCTACGGAAACATAAACCACTTTGTTTTCTTTATTAACGCTCACTTCATCGATCTGAACGTTCTCATTTGCTGTTTTCCATTTTGCATCCACGGATTCTTTTTTATCATTATCCGTAGAAGCTCTCCAGTAGTTCGGCTCAATGCCTTCTGCAATCATTTCTTTTCCGTTTGACTGATAAGAAGTCATCTCACCGGTTTTCTTATCAAAGGAAACCGACCAGTTATCGCCTGCTACTTTTACATCACCATCGGTTTCTTCAAATGTCTTGATATCTTCCAGTTTGGAAGTGTCTACGGCTTCCACTGCTGCATCGGTTCCTGCGAAATCCAGTTCAAACTGTGCTTCTGCCACTGCAAAATCTTTGTCTGCCCAGGTGAACTGATCGTCACTCTTTGTTACGAATGAAATATTCAGGAAATATTCATCACCTGCTGCCGCATCGGTCGGTGTGGTGAACGGGATCACAACATCTTTGCTTTCACCTGCCGGGATATCCACATCCATCGTTCCATTTTCTACGGAAGTTCCGTTCTTCACAACTTCCCATTTCATGGTATATTCATTTGCATTGGTATCGATCCATTCGTTGCTGATCGTAACAGTCCTGGAAGCCAGATCCTTGAGCTGCATCTGCAGTGCCTGGTAAATACGCTTTACTTCATAAGCTTCTGGCTGGAGCGTACGGTCCGGAGATACGATACCGTTGACACAGAAGTCCGTATTTCCAGATTTCCAGGAAGAATAGTCCTTGGTATTTCCGTCTGCATCGGTGTAAGTTCCGTGGTTCCAGTCACCGTCATAGCCCCAGTAAGTGCTCTTTCCATCCCAGTTTCCGTCAGAATCCAGAATCGGTGTATTATAGCTCTGATCTACGAAATCCCAGATAAATCCACCCTGCAGGATGCCGTTGGCACGGATTTCTTCCCAGTATTCTTTCATACCGCCGCAGCTGTTGCCCATTGCATGCAGGTATTCACACATCAGATATGGTTTCTTTGAATTTTTAACCTGTTTTCCAATGTTCGGATACATGTTGGACCATACATCTACGCCTGCATTATCATTCCAGCCCTGATAGTGAACGACTCTGGTGTCGTCGTTATTCTGGAAATAATCAATTTCTGCCTGAAGGGAATCACCGGCTCCCGTCTCATTTCCAGGTGACCACATGATAACACATGGATAGTTTTTGTCACGCTCCAGCATATTGATGGCACGGTCTTCTGCTGCCTGAACATATCCCGGAAGGCTTCCCGGCACTTTGTACTGGCTTCGTCCGTTGTGAGACTCTACGTTTGCCTCATCCATCACATAGATACCATACTCGTCACAGAGTTTGTAGAAAGTCGGATCATTCGGATAATGAGAAGTACGAACGGCATTGATGTTCAGCTCTTTCATCAGCTCAATGTCTTTTCTCATGTCTTCTTCCGTCAGATACCATCCATCCTGCGGATCGTTCTCATGACGATTCACACCGGTGATCGTAATAACCTTACCGTTTACACGAAGTCTTGCATCGTCTGTATTTGCATCGGTGATCTCCACTTCACGGAAGCCGACATCGGTCTGTGTCGCTTCTTTTGTCACACCGTCTTTTTTCAGTTCCAGAACCAGGTTGTAGAGGTTCGGTTTCTCTGCACTCCATTTTTCCGGATCGGTGATGTGCTGTGTGAGGCTTACTTTTGCTTCTTTCGTCCCGCTGTCAAAAGAAGTAACTGTTCCGGTGAGCGGTGTGGTTGTCACCAGCTTGCCTTCGCTGTCGTAGAGGTTTCCTTCTACACTCCATCCGCTCACATCCTCTGCGGAAAGATTGCGTACATCCACATCGACATTCAGGTCTGCATCTGTGTAAGTGTCATCCAGATCGGTAACTACCGTATAATCACGGATTTCCACGTCATCTTTGGATGTCAGGTAGACATCACGGAAGATACCGGAAAGTCTTACCATATCCTGGTTCTCGATGTAGCTTCCGTCGGACCAGCGGTAAACCTCTACGGTAATCACGTTCTCGTTTCCTTCTGAAAAATCAAGTGCATCGGTAATATTAAATTCATCTCTTGTAAAACTGTCTTCTGCATATCCGATGTATTTGCCGTTTACCCACAGATACATGGCAGAACCAACACCTTCGAAGTTGATAAAAACGTTGCGGTCTTTCCAGCTTGAATCGATTGTAAAGGTCTTGCGGTATGTTCCGACCGGGTTGCACTCTGTCGGGGCATCGCCTACTTTGTACTTGTTATAAGCTTTTCCTTCTGCATTCATCCACGGATAGTTCTGGTTGGAATAGATCACCGGATCGTATTTCCAGGAACCGTCTTTATTTACATAGGTCTGCCAGCTCTTTGGAACGGTAATGTTATCCCAGCTGCTGTCATCGTAATCTTTCTGGTTAAAATTGGCATCTTTTGCACCGATACGGTCTGCCGGTTTGACTGCCCAGCTGAATTTCCAGTCATCTCCATTTAAAAGCTGGTAAAATGAAGATTTCGTCCGGTCTTTCGCTTTTGCCTTTTCTGCTGTATCAAAGCTGTAAAAGGTCGATCTTGCCGCCTCGCGGTTCACCTGAAATACCCCCGGCTGTCCGTTCCATTCGGTAGAAGATGCTGCTGCGACTACTTCCGGTATAATCCCCTCCAGACCAGAAATGCTGCCGCCGCTTACGACCATCGCTCCTGCGAGTAAAACAGACAACAGTTTTTTTTGTTTCATATCCCTTTTCCTCCTTTTTGAATGAGTTTGACAGTTTTACATATAGTAAAATGTTTACCTTCATCATTATTTTATCACTTCAAGTGTACTTGAAGTCAAGTGTATTTTTAATTTTCGTTTATTTTACACACTTTTTTCTCTGATTTTTGTGCATTTTTACAACTATTCTGAGGCTTAGATATATAATAGCATATCTTTTTTGCACATACAACGTTACATTTGATCCTAAATGTAACTTTTTTCCTTTTTTCAGCATCTCGTACAAATTCCGTCATTTTTTTCAATCTCGGTCACTTTATGTATTTTTACAGTAAACATTTGTATTTTATCTCAGTCGAGAAGACTCCCACTTCTGCAAGTGATGAGTAATAACAAGTCTTTCTCAGTGGGAGTACAATCTCCGACTGAGATAAAATATGCTCCCTCCTGAGTGACAAGTTTTTTATTATTTCACCTGTCTGCCCAGAAGGGAGCATATCCTGATTCACTAAACATAATTCCTGTTTTTTTTGTATTCGTTTATTTTACTTTTCTGCTCTTCACCGCAGAATAACTGCCATAAACTTTCTTTTTGCCCACTTTGCGGTAAGCACATACTTTATAGTAGTACGTCTTCTTCTTTTTCAGTTTTTTATTGGTGAAGCTTATCTTTCTGGCTCCGTTTAAGACTTTGACTTTCTTATACTTGCCTTTTTTCTTATCGGCACGATAAACTACATAGCCATCTGCGTTTCTGACTTTTTTCCATTTCAGAACCAGTTTCCCTTTCGAAACTGCCTTGACGGAAAGACCTTTTACCTTCGCCGGTTTTGCTTTTGCCAGTATCTCTGTGGACGGCATTTGCTGTTTTGTCTCACTCTCTGACGGCTTTGTCTCCTTTGTATCCGGCTGCGGCTTCGGATCTGGTTTTTCTGTTGCGGCTGTTTCCGATTCCGTCGGTTTTGTTTCGCTTTCGGTCTCCTTCTTTGTTTCGCTCTCCATCTCCGTTTCGCTCTCTTCCGTTCTTCCCGTCAGCTTGATATACTGATCTGTCAGACTGGCAATGCCCGCCTGGAAAGTGTCCATCTCAGCAGACAGCGTCGTGATCTGTGCATCGGTCAGAAAGGCCGGATGTCCGCCCTGTGCAGTTGTTAAAATACCTGCATAAAGTTTTTGAATCTGATCTGCCAGCTGTGGTGCTTCTTTTTTGATCACAGCAAGCTTGTTGACATCACGCACGCCCTCTGCCATACGCTCCAGTCTTACCGAGCTTCTGCTGATCGGATTCTGTGCTGTTTTTTCGTCCGGATAGATCAGGAAACAATCTCCCGGTTCAAATTTGCTGTGTGTGGTATCATTGAGCGGATCTTCTACCCAGGCATCATACGCCCAGCGAAGAAATCCTGCCGTGCCGGATTTGCCTGCATTTACGATCGACCAGTAACTTTCCACCGGTGCACTTAAGGAGAAGTTGCCCGGTCTGTGACCGGTACAGGAATATAAAGTGGTGCGAAGTCCTTTTGCTTCCCGGTCTTTTACCAGCTGTTCAAAATCTGCCGGATGTGCGGCTGCCGCCGTATCTCCGACATTCAGGTCTGTCACTCGCATGGCGAGGTCTTTCTTTTCCACAAAGCTGTCCATCGCACCTGCTGTTTTTAAACATTTCCCATCCTTGTTTTTCACAGACTCGATCAGGTCAAAAGCGGTGCCTGAAAATCCACGCTCATCAATGCCGATGTAACTGTCATCAAACCAGCCTTTTTCAGTCAGGTGTGCGGTAAGATCGGTAAGGAAGTCCGTCCAGAGTGTGGTATAACGTGTGCTTCCCACAGAAAATCCTTCTTTTACCAGCTTGCCGTTCTCCCAATAAGTGAAAGAATTGTGCCACGGTGCCACGCTGTAAAGCACGATCTTATCCCCGATTCCAAGGGATTTGTTGAAGCTTACCCACTTATCAAAATCGGTATAATCATATGTAAAGCTATCTCCGTTCTTGATCCATTTGATCATAGATGGATAATGTACATCATTTGCACTGTATGTCTGTCCGTCCCAGGCATCTTCGATGATCGAAGCAGTGATCGCATGTCCGCCTGCTTTTTTATAGAGCTCCATGGAGGACTTCATGATCTCCAGATGCTCATCGGAAAACGGCTCTACGCTATAATATTCTGCACTCGTATACGGATACTGCCACAGTTCAATATCAAAGGTATCTCTGTAATTATCCGGAAGTTCTGCATTCTGCACACGCACTTCATACTCAAACACCAGCGGCTTATCGAGCCGATCTGCTGTTACGGTCAGCTGTGTTTTGTAAGTGCCGGATTTTGCTGTCTTTGGAATCGCAAACTCAACCAAGACCGGCTGGAGTGTATCTGCTTTTATGTCGATCGGCGTACTCTGCCAGAGAATATCCGACGCTTCCGCACGGTTCTCTTCTGTTGCCTCCGGAACATCATTTCCATATATATATCCATAAACATAAGCTTTTGTGGAACGGATGAATGTCGCTGTCACATTTTCTTTTGCGATCTTCTTTTTGCCGTCCGTCAGGTCGGATGCCTGGATCGCTACATTTGTGAAATCTCCACCGATCGCACTTAAGACCAGTTCACTGACTGCACGGTCATTCTTCCAGGCAGTCAGCGTCTCGCTGCGGTTTTTCTTTACCGAAACTTCCGCAAAACGTTTCTGGGTGTACTGCGTGTTATGATCGGTGACGGTGCCGCCAAGCGTATTTCCCTGCTCTCGCACTTCCACTTCCATTGTTCTGGAAATCCCTGCCTTCTGGCTGGATGCCGTGATCACTGCCGTTCCGCTTTTCTTTGCAGTAACCGTTCCCTGTGCACTGACAGAAGCAATATTTTCATCAGAAGTTGCATAGGACATATCGTTCAGTGTCGCATAAGACGGTGTATAGCTGTAAGAGATTGCATAACTCTGTCCGACACTTAAGGAAATCCCCTGATCTTCCAGTTTAAAATCTTTTGCGATGTACGGGCTGTGTGTGACTTGTACATAAGCCACCTGATTGACTACCGCACTGCCACTGCGTTCCTTCTGCGTAACTGCATAGAGCGTATGTTCACCTTCCGTAAGGTTTTCTGCTTTATATACAGACTGCGGCGTGGTACGGCTGCTCTCATAAAGATCCACCAGTGTCTCTGCTCCGTCATCCACACGGTATTTCACTTTTCCGTGGTTGTGACTCTTATTTGCAAAAACTTCGATGGCATTTCCCGTAAACGTTACCCTGTAAAAACATTCTTCTGCTTTTTCATTCGATGATCCGAGGTCTATATATGCCTCGTCATCATTGTACGTCCAGCTCTTTCCGCTGAATGATTCGTAGGAAAAACAGTTGATCTCTCCCGATGTCCGGCTCGGCAGAATCTTCGTTGTTTCCTGTGTCTGGCTTTTTGCATTTCCTGCTGCCATCAGTGATACCGGCAGACCGGTAAATGCCAGGATCACGGCAAGAAACAGCGAAAGCCATTTCTTTTTTTTCTTTTCCATTTTCTTCTCCTTCTCTTTCATCTGCCTCTTACCTCAGATGCTGTTTAACTCTGCAATCCGCCGGAAGCGGTATCCGATGGGAATGAAATCCCTGCTGATTGTCCGTACTTATTCCGGCTGTTTGAAAATAATATCGGCAAACTCTCCCCTGCTTGCCTTTTTCAGATCTTCCGGTTTCAGCTCGATCTGTACGCCGAGGCGGCCTCCGCTGACGATCATCTTCTCCAGTTTCTGTGCACTTTCATCAATTCTCGTCACATACTGCTTTTTCATGCCGATTGCCGTACAGCCTCCGCGGATATAACCGGTGACCTGATTGATATCTTTGACATGGATCATGGAAACGGATTTTTCGCCGACTGATTTGGCTGCCTTTTTCATATCCAGCTCCTCGGCGATCGGTATCACAAACACAAAATAATTTCTGCTGTTTCCAATCGTGACCAGTGTCTTATAAAGCAGCTCATATGGCTGTCCGAGTGTGTCTGCCACTTTCAGGGCATCCACAAATTCATCACACTCATACGTATACTCTTTATACGGAATCTTGTTCCTCTCAAGGATACGCATGGCATTTGTCTTTACTTCTTTTGATTTTCCCATCTTTTTTCAGAACAATCCTTTCACAAAATCTGCCACCGCTTTCAGATCCTGACGGTCCGGATGAAGAAGTGCCTCGTCAAAGTTGTGAAGCAGCATCTCCACCTGCTGTGTATTGGAAGTGTTCTGCATCGCCTCATAGCGTTTGCGAACCTGGATCGGCATCTTGCCCTGACATAAAAATCCGCCCAGATATTCACAGTCCTCCGGGATAAATGCTGCAACTCCGTTTAAAATCCGGTCATAATATTCCGGCACATTCCCCATGCCGCAGGTTCCAAACAGTGCAACCTTTTTCCCGTGGAGCTTTCCAAGCAGATCCAAGATCTCCGAACTCGCTGTCCCGCGATCCGTCCAGAACCCAACCAGATACATCTCTCCGTCATCCCGTTCTGTTCTCTCCTCGATTCGTTTTACATTTTTTTCTTTTACCGGCACTGCCGCAAAAACTGCTTCTGCCAGTTTCTCCGTATTGCCGGTGCGGCTTGTATATACAATCTGTACGCCCATCCTGATTCCTCCTCTGGCATGATATTGATGTCAAAAGCCATTAACTTTGATACTCTGCGGATCATTCCATGCTCTGCACTCACATAATCCTGATATCTTTGCATTATCATAGCATACTTGACTGTACATAAAAATAGTTTAACTCTAAACAATTCTAAAGTTTTTATAACTCAGATTTCATATCTGCATTCTCAGATTCCGGCATAAATGCATGTTTTCTGCACTTCTTCCAGCGATTTTCCTCAGTCTGCATTCTGGATCCTGACCACTTCCACACTTTCCTGATCGGAGTCCTCGCTTTGCAGTTCTCCGCGATAAGTAATCTTCACAGACATTCCTTTTGTGAGACCTTTTTCTAAATACAGCGGAACCTGTACAATCCGGAACTTCACTTCTTTTCCGTCAGAAGTTTTAATCGTCATGCCGGTCATGGAAATCTTTTCCAGTGTTCCTTTTACCGTCTGCTTCTTTGATGCATCCGCCTTCGTTTCTGTTTCTGCATCGCTCTCGAAAACATCAGCCGATCCCGCAATACGCACAGCAGTTGCCTTTTTGGTACCTTTCTGCGTGATCTTTCCGGTGTAATCTACAGAAACCAGATTGCCGATCCGGATACCGTACGGCAGATCGATTTTTACATCATCCGTGGAAAACGCAAGCTCATTTCCATTATCGGAAAGCAACACTACCTGATCCATGCTCAGCTCTTCCAGCGTCCCGATCACGGTATGTACCTCCGAAGAGTTCACTGTTTCGCTGCTTCCGGTGCTCTGCTTTGTCTCTTTTTCCGATCCGGCACTTTCCTTGTCAGTCTGTGTTTCCCTGTTTTTTTCTGATGTACTTTCTTTCTCTTTTGCAGTCTCACTTTCTGCTTTCTTTTTGGCTGTTTCTTTTGTGCTGCCCTTCGCCTGTGTCTCTTTTGCCGTTTCAGAGGAACTTTCACTTTCCGTGCTGCTCTCTGTTACCGTTTGCGTCTCGGTCTGTTTTGCGGTATCAGTCTGCGTTTTTTTGCTGCATCCGGATAACAAAAGTGCGGTTGCAAGCATTGCGGCTGCTCCTGCCGTCAGAAATCGTCTGTACATAAAATTTCCTCCATTCTTTTTACGATTGTTTTATCCCCTTAAGCTTTTGCGAAAAATGTCGTTTCACCATCCAAAAGATGATAAAACGACATTCTGGTTTTCTGTTTCTTTATGCGTTCGCTGCGATCACATCCTGCATATCATACAGTCCAGGCTCTCTGCCTGCCAGGAATTTGGCTGCCTGTACGGCACCTTTTCCGAAAACCGCCTTGGAATATGCAGTATGCTTAAACTCGATCACTTCGTCTGTTCCGGCAAAGATCACTTCATGCTCACCTACGATATTACCGCCGCGAACTGCGGAAATACCGATCTCTTTCGGATCACGCTCTTCTCTTCGGTCGCTTCTGTCGTAAGTATAATGATAGGCATTCCCCAGTGCCTCATTCATACTGTCTGCCAGTGCCAGAGCCGTGCCGCTCGGTGCATCCAGTTTGTGTTTGTGATGCTTTTCTACGATTTCCATATCAAATCCTGCTTCTGCCAGTACTTTTGCAGCACTCTTTAACAGGTTCAGCAGGGTGTTGATACCAAGTGACATATTTGCAGATTTCAGGACGGCAGTCTTTTTTGCTGTCTCTGCCACTTTCTGAAGCTGTTCTTCTGAAAGTCCTGTTGTGCAGACTACAACCGGGAGTTTATGTGCTCCGCAGTAATCAAGCAGTGCGTCCTCTGCTTTTGCAGATGCGAAATCAATTACAACATCTGCTTCTTCTTTGCAGTCCTCCAGGCTTTTGTATACCGGGTATTCCATTTTTCCGTTATCAAACGGATCAATGCCTGCTACGATCTGTGCATCTGCATCCTCTTTTACGATCTGTGAGATCACCTGACCCATGTGTCCGCAGCAGCCATGCATAATGATTTTTACCATTGCTTTTTCCTCGCTTTACATTCATGTAAGAATAATGCCTACGAATCGCTCCGTTACATAGTAACTCTGGCATTATCCATTATTCTGCCAGTTTGATGCCAAACTTTTTCATCTCTTCTGCCAGTTTTGCTGCATGTTCCTCTTCCATCTCGGAGAGCGGTCCGCGAAGCGGTCCGACCTCTTTTCCCATCAGATTGAGAGCTTTTTTGACCGGGATCGGATTTACTTCGCTGAACAGTGCATGGATCAAAGGCAGTGCCTTCAGCTGCAGATCACAGCTTTCTTTTACTTTTCCTTCATTATAAAGAGCAACAATGTCATGTGTTTCTTTTGGTGCTACATTGGAAAGTACAGAGATCACACCTTTTGCTCCAAGGGACATCATCGGCACGATCTGGTCATCGTTTCCGGAATACAGATCAATGCATCCGTCTGCCATCTGCATCAGAGTTGCAACCTGTGAAATATCTCCGCTTGCTTCTTTGATCGCCACAATATTTTCTACATTTTTTGCAAGATATACGGCTGTCTGCGGCTGGATGTTGCAGCCGGTTCTGCTCGGTACATTATAGAGAACGATCGGCAGTTTTACAGACTCTGCGATTGCTGTATAGTGTGCGATCAGTCCGTTCTGTGTTGCTTTATTATAATACGGTGTTACCAGAAGAAGGGCATCTGCTCCTGCCTTCTCTGCCTCCTGGGAAAGGTAGATGGCAGTTGCTGTACAATTAGAACCGGTTCCGGCGATAACCGGGATTCTCTTTGCCACTTTTTCAACGGTATAGCGGATCACATCCAGATGTTCCTCATGTGTCAGTGTGGATGATTCTCCGGTTGTTCCGCAGATGATGATGGCATCTGTGCCGCCTGCGATCTGCTCTTCCAGAATCTCACTTAATTTTTCGTAGTTTACGTCTCCGTTTTCATGCATCGGTGTTACAATTGCCACACCTGCTCCTGTAAAAATAGCCATAGTCTTTCCTCCTAATCTGAACTGGCTGAAACGCTATAAAACTGATACTTGTACTGTAGAGTGCACAGCGATTCTGTCGGATAAATGTCAGTAAAGCCTGCCGGAACCATATGACAGATCCCAGGTGCATCTGACTTGAACAGAACAGCTTCTGTATCATAAAAGGGACAGACCCGAGCGATCAGGTCTGTCCCAAAGAATAAACAAATGATAAAAACTGTATTCTTTCAGATAGCGCCCCATCGTCATTCGATGACAGTCATAGAGTTCTTAGCTCCATGCCCAAGCTGCAAGCTTCAGGTGCAATCCAGCTTTCGGCGTTTTCCCCTTTTGGCCACCTTCGCCTGTACCTGAATACATCGGATGACTTACTCTTGAAACACGCAACCTCTATCAAACTTATACATGATATCGGGGTCAACAGATATTTGCCCCCTTTGATACTCAAACCGGTACGCACGTACTTCTCCGTGCAGACACTGATTTGTTTATAATCTTATCATTGTCAAAATATATTGTCAACTGCCGGGTTGACTTTTTTATCTCAGCGTAGAAGATTCCACTACTGTCCGCTACTGTCCGCTTTATATGCTGTGACCATCTCCGTCACTTCGTCTGCATACTGCCAGATTTCTTTCGCCGGATAGATCCCGGTCAGGATCAGACTGGTATATTCTCCCTTTGCCTCAAACAGGGCACGCAGTTCTTCTGCTTCGATCACCCCTGCTTCCACAAGTCCCAGAACTTCATCCAGAATCAGCACATCACACTCTTCCGTGACCAGTACTTTTCTTGCAAAATTGAGTGCATTTTTGAGATTTTTGATCTCTTCTGCTTTTTCGGCATCCGGAAGATCTTCAAATGCCTCTTCTGCCTTCTGAAAACGGAACAGTTTAATCTCCGGCTCCAGACGCTGCACAAAACCAATTGCTTCTGCATTTCTTTCCTTCATGAACTGTATAATGATAACGCTTCTCCCCTGACTTGCTTCCTGTATCCCCTGTCCGATCGCTGCGGTGGTTTTCCCCTTTCCCTCGCCACAGTAAATATGTATAGAACCTTTATCCATTATGCACCTCGTTAAAAATTCAAGAATGTTTCACATATCTTTGAACAGTTATACACCATTTTTTCAAAAAAAGCAAGAATATCAGATCTTTGCAAATCTCTGCTTCTCAGATATACTCTAATTTACTGACGGACACTTCATACGCCACTCTTTTCTGTGCTTCCTCTCCTTCTAATTTTTTCACATATTCACGGCTCTGGATACGTCCCCAGATCTGTACATGGCCACCGACTTCAAATCCCGCTGCAAATCTGGCATTTCTGCCCCAGCAGATGCATGGGATATAGTCCGATTTTCCATACGGCCGGTTCACTGCGATCAGCATATCTGCAATCTCTCTTCCAAGAGGTGTTTTCCGGTAAACCGGTGCTTTGCATATATAGCCATCCAGAAAAATCTGATTTGTCTTTGCTTTATCGGTCTCTTCTTCCACAAAGCTGACTTCTCTTGCAAATACAGAAAGTACCAGACGGTTTCTCTTTTCTTCATGCCGGTTGTATGAACGGAACTGACCGTTGATCTGGACATATTCTCCTCGATAATCTTTGCTTACGTCAATCAGGCGTTCCGATATCATAACCGGAATGCAGTCGGAACAGTCGCTCAGTCTCTTGACCAGTATGTCAGCCATATAAAAACCTTCCCCGAATACTTCGTGACTGAATACAAATGGTGATGCAACCTCTCCTATGATCGTTACCTGATTGTTTTCAATAATCTTATCTGCCATAAATAACAGTTCTCCCTTCCCTATGAAGCTCTTTTTGTATTTTCCGGTGTCTTCATCTGCAACACCGCATAGTTTTATATATTCTGCGGATGGTTTCAATATGTCTGTTTTCCGATTTTTCTTCAAAATTTTTTTAAATCCCTTGTAATCTGGGAAAAATGTGATAAACTCTGTAGTGGTTTAGATGCGAAAAACGAAAAACAACATATACAAAAGGAAGAGTGTATTATTTATGATTAGAGAAGATGTACGCAACATTGCCATTATCGCACACGTTGACCACGGCAAGACTACATTAGTAGATGAGCTGCTCAAGCAGAGCGGTGTGTTCAGAGCAAATCAGGAAGTAGCCGAACGTGTTATGGACAGCAACGATATTGAACGTGAACGCGGTATCACCATTTTATCCAAAAATACCGCCGTATTTTACAAGAACACAAAAATCAATATCATTGATACTCCGGGACATGCAGACTTCGGCGGTGAGGTGGAACGTGTACTGAAAATGGTAAACGGCGTTATCCTCGTGGTAGATGCTTTCGAGGGTGCCATGCCTCAGACAAAATTCGTTCTGTGTAAGGCACTGGATCTGGATCTGCCTGTTATTGTCTGTATCAACAAAATCGACCGTCCGGAAGCAAGACCGGATGAAGTCATCGATGAGATCCTGGAACTTTTTATGGATCTGGACGCTTCCGACGAACAGCTTGACTGCCCGTTTGTTTATGCTTCTGCAAAAGGCGGTTATGCAACTTTAAGTCTGGATGACAAGCCAAAAGATATGGTTCCGCTGTTCGAGACGATCTTAAATTATATTCCTGCTCCGCAGGGTGATGAAACTGCCGGAACTCAGGTTCTGATCAGTACCATCGACTACAATGAATACGTTGGACGTATCGGTGTTGGTAAAGTAGATAACGGAACCATCCGTGTCAACCAGGACTGCGTTCTTGTCAACCATCACGATCCGGACAAACAGAAAAAAGTAAAGATCAGCAAACTGTATGAGTTTGACGGTCTGAATAAAGTAGAAGTAAACGAAGCAACGATCGGCTCCATCGTAGCGATCTCCGGCATTGCTGACTTGCACATCGGTGATACACTCTGCTCTCCGGATCACGTGGAAGCAATTCCGTTCCAGAAGATCTCCGAGCCGACGATTGCCATGCATTTCATCGTAAACGACAGTCCGCTCGCCGGAAGAGACGGTAAATTTATCACTTCCCGCCACCTGCGCGACCGTCTGTTCAAGGAATTGAACACAGACGTCAGCCTGCGTGTCGAGGAAACCGAGACAACCGAATCCTTCAAGGTTTCCGGCCGTGGTGAGCTTCATCTTTCCGTACTGATCGAGAACATGCGTCGTGAAGGTTATGAATTTGCCGTAAGCAAGGCAGAAGTTCTGTATAAAACAGATGAACGTGGCAAGAAATTAGAGCCAATGGAGCTGGTTTATGTGGATGTTCCGGAAGAATTCTCCGGTACCGTTATCCAGAAGCTGTCTCTGAGAAAGGGTGAACTGCAGGGCATGAGCGTTGCCAGCAGCGGTTACACAAGACTGGAGTTCTGTATTCCTTCCCGTGGGCTGATCGGTTACCGTGGCGAATTTATGACCGATACAAAGGGTAATGGTATCATGAATACCATGTTTGACGGTTATGCACCTTATAAAGGAGATATCCAGTACCGCAAGCAGGGTTCTCTGATCGCATTCGAGGATGGCGAGTCCGTAACTTACGGTCTGTTCAGTGCTCAAGAGCGTGGTACCCTGTTCATCGGACCTGGTGAAAAAGTTTACTCCGGTATGGTCATCGGACAGAACGGTAAGGCAGAGGACATCGAGCTGAATGTCTGCAAGAGCAAACATCTGACCAACACCCGTGCTTCCGGATCTGACGATGCTCTGAAACTGACACCGCCTAAGATCTTAAGCCTGGAAGAAGCCCTGGACTTCATCGATACCGATGAACTTCTGGAAGTAACACCGAACCATCTGCGTATCCGTAAGAAAATTCTTGATCCGAAGCTGAGAAAGAGAGCTTCCTTTAAAAAATAAAAAATTACCGTTGGTTTCCCGGCAGGTGTAAGGAATGGAAATGTCAGGTATTTTTAAATACTGTTTACAAATGAACAATATTGCATGTGCAAATGAACGAATTCCCCGAAGGGCACGTAAAAGTGCCTTCTTG
>OLRR01001164.1_pt1 | contig 17602 bp, 10 predicted proteins | sample 1671941 | NCBI WGS metagenome assembly OLRR01 (sample SAMEA3136628, study PRJEB25190) | human gut metagenome
CGCCAAATAGATTTCCAGTCAAAAGTGTTCGTTCATGCAAGCATGACTCACACTTCTGGCTGAAAATCTGCTTGACTCTGAATAGTTACAAATTTTTAAGCCTCGTAAGCCGTCAGAATCTCTGCTACAGCGCCGATCAGCTCAGGCTCCAGGTTCAGAGCCTGAAGCTGTGCAAGTTTAGCCGCTGTGGAAATCTTCTTCTGCATCAGCGCGTAAACGCCCTCTTTCTCATAGAAATCCAGCTCGCCTCGATCCAGAAGATCAAAGATCATTCCTTCCACATCGTTGCTTCCAAGTCCGCCCTCAGTCATGGTAACGGTGATCTCCTCAGTCACATTGTTTTCCGGAAGCGCAACGGTGAGACAGCTCTTAGCCGCATCGTAAGTCTTCTCCGCAGAAACCTCTTTTCCGCCGACAGAAACTGTCACGGCAGAATCTTTTACGCCGAAGAACTGTACTTTGATCGTTCTCTTTGCCGGGATCAGCTCCAGTTTTCCCTCTGCCGGGGAGATTGTGAAGGTCTTCTTCTCCCAGTTGAGTTCCATCTTTGTATTGACAGCCTCACCCTTTAAGTAAGCGTTGGTCTCGTTGTCATCCTCATAAAGGGTAAAGCTTCCGTCAGCTCCGCCGTATACACGGATTGCCAGAGTTTCCGGATTATGAACCGCTGCGGTTCCGAGAATCTCCCCGGTCATCGGCACGATGGCGCCTGCATGAGCCAGTACCGGAATGGAATGAATATCGCGGTACATATCCAGCGTTCTTCCACCGCTGTAAATCATGCCGGTGAAGAAATCAATGTACAGTCCCTCCGGAAGCCATACCTGGACCTTGCCTCTGTTGACGCCGGAATGCTTCGGTGTGGTGATCGGCGCTACCACAAAGGCCGTACCGAACTCGTACTGGTTCTTCACGCCGTAAGCTTCCCTGTTCTGCGGATAACTGTAGTACATCGGCAGAATCAGCGGAATATTCTCTGCGTAAGCGCGATGGTTCATCGTGTAAAGATAAGGAATCAGGCTGTGGCGCAAGCGCAGGAAATCCGTCATAACTGCACCGATCTCCATGGGATAACGCCAGGGCTCCTTACCCATAAACTCACTCTTACTGCTGTGGAGACGGTTGATGGGTGAGAAGACACCGAACTGTACCCAGCGGGCTGCCATCTCATTATTCTTGTACCCCAGCATATGACCACCAATGTCATGGCTCCACCAGCCGTAACCAATGTTGGAAGCCGTGCTCGTGAAATAAGGCTGAAAATCCAGGGAATCCCAGGTCATATGGGTATCTCCGGAGAAGCCTACCGGATAACGATGAGAACCCGGTCCTGCATATCTGGAGAAGGTGATGGGGCGCTTACCGTCCCGGGCACTGTCCAGATAATGATAATGGTTCAGCATCCATAAGGGATCCAGTCCCGGTAATTTCGTGGTATTTCCCTGCTGCCAGTCGATCCACCAGAAATCCACTCCTTTTTCCTCTTCCGGATGAAGCACACATTTGAAATAAGCCTCCAGGAATTTTTTGCTGGTGATATCAAAATCAACAGGCGCTTCATTGGCTGTATCCACATTGCCAAGTTCTGCAGCGATTGCCGGATACGCCTCTTCATAAGCACGGATACCGTCAGCCGGATGCAGATTCAGAGTGATCCGCATGCCATGGTCATGAAGCCAGGTCATAAAACGTTCCGGATCCGGAAAATAATTTTTGTTCCAGGTGTAACCCGTCCAGCCGCTTCCGTATTTCGGATCCACATCCTCTACCAGATGCCAGTCCATATCGATCACACCGACAGAAAAGGGGATTTCTTCTTTCTCAAAACGAGTCACCAGTTCTTTGTAACTGTCCTCCGTATAAGCATAATAACGGCTCCACCAGTTACCCAGAGCATATCTGGGAAGCATTGGTGTCTTTCCTGTCAGACGGTAAAAATCATTCAGTGCTTCCTTATAGTCATTCCCATAGGTAAAGAGATAAATATCCACGCCGTCTCCCTGACGTGGTGCGATCCAGCCATCCTCTGTCAGGATCAGAGACTTGCTGTCATCCAGAACCGCACAGCCATTCTGAGACAGAATACCGTCCTGAAGAGCACATGCGCCATTTACACCATCAAGTGTTCTGGCGGTACCGCCTAAGTTTCCGTCCTCTTCCCCGTAGTACCAGTTAGCGCCGAAGGGATGAAGTCCGCCTATGGCTTTTACCATCAGACTGTTTTTGGAAAAAGGCCCACCGGAATAAATCACATGCATGCGGTCTGTGAAAAGCTCAAAGCCTTCTCCGTCCTTCACCAGGCGATGGGGAACTGCATCAAAACGACGGTTCCAGACAGACTGCGTCGGACGGTCTTCAAATTTTCCATCCTCACGGTATTCCATTCGGATCAGACACGGTGTCAGAAGTGTAAAACGATAATTCTTTCCCTGTACGGTATTCTCTTCCCTTCCGACAGGCTCCATTGTCCATAAATGATTTTCGAACATAGTTTCCTCCTTTTACCCTCTTTCAGGCGGATATTCCCGCTCTGGTATTTTCAGTTCGTTTTTTTCGAAACTGTTTTCTGCATTTTACTACGTTCTTCCAGCTTTTTCATCACGCTGGGATAGCGCTCCAGATCCGTATGCGGGAGCGCCTGGGCTGCTACCATAAGTTCCAGAAAATCATCGACAGCCCCAAACTGAATATATACCATTTTGTCCAGGATATCATCCAGTTCATCCAGGATTTTTTTATCCAGAAGAAGCCTTCCTGCGCCCTCCAGAGAGGAATTTCCCGCATTGATGAGCTTCTCCCGGTCCATATCGGGGTACATGCCAATCGTGACGGCGGATTCCTTGGAAACATGCTTTCCAAAAGCGCCGGCCACATAAAATTCCGAGATGTCGTTCATTCCGATCCCGGCTTCTCCGAGCATGTACTCCACCATCGTCGAAGCGGCGGCCTTGGTCCTTAGAAATTCATCCACATCCGACTGGTAAAAAAACAGCCCCGGGGCATACTTCACCGCATACATCCCGTCTTTTTCCTGAATTTTTTCGCTTTTCTCCGGGACGAATTTTCCCCGAAGATCGATCCAGCCCGCCAGAAAAAGCTCCGCCAGAAGGTCGATGATCCCGGAGCCGCAGATGCCCTCCGGCCTTCCGCCTCCGATGACTCCCAGCTCAAAACCGTTTTCCGTAAGTTTCACCCGTTCCACAGCGCCTTCGGAAGCCCGCATGCCCGTACGCACAACGCCGCCCTCCAGGGCAGGGCCTGCCGCTCCCGCGCCGCAGAGAAGAAACTCCCGGTTTCCGACTACCAGTTCGCCGTTGGTGCCTATATCAAAAAAGACTGAGATTCCTTCTTTTTTATAGAGCTCGGTGGCCACCATACCGCTGATGATATCGCCGCCCAGATAATTGGATTTTCCAGGATAACAATATACATAACCACTGACCGGAAGCTCAAGCTCCGCTGCCGGAAGAAAGCCCGGCCGGTCCGCCTGCACGGCATAGGGCGTCTGGAAAACGCAGAAGGCATCCAACCCCAGGAAAAAATGAACCATTGTGGTATTTCCCGCCAGCACCAGCTGAATCGAGCCCTCCGGCGCAATGCCGGTCTTTTTCTCTAATTTCTCCAGCACCTCCCGGATGCTCCCCACAGCGGCCCGTCTTAGCTCCTCCAGCTTTTCCGGCTGATCCTTGCTGTAAAAGATCCTAGTCAGGATATCCGTACCGAAGGCAATCTGCCAGTTGTAAGCGCTGTCTTCTGCAAGACACTTTCCGGTATTGCAGTCAAAGAGCCTTGCCACCACTGTGGTGCTTCCAAGATCCACCGCCAGCCCATAATGCTCTCTGGTGGTATCTCCTGCCTCCAGTTCCACGAGTACCCAGCAGGAACCATCCCAGGCCAGAGAGGCCGTCAGCTGCCAGCCGGCCTTTTCACAGAGGGGATAGAGCTTCCGCATGACCTTCAGAGTCATCCGTGCCTCATAGCCCTGCTCCCGAAGCGCCGAGAGAATCCTTGCCTCGCTGGAACGGCTGTCCGCCTCCGTGGGGGCAGGCAACTTTAAATACAGTTTCCTGCTAAGGCCTTCCATCAGTTTTCCTTCTTCAGCCAGAAGAAGCCGTTGCCCGGCATCATCACTCCGGAAGCTTTCATTTCCTTGCCGGTCAGAAGATCGCGGTACATACCGTCATCCTCATTGATCCAGGCCATTTTTCCAAACTCGCTGAAGTTGAAGAGGCCGACGATCTTCTCACCCTCATACTCTCTCACGATGCAGATCACTGCCTGCTCGTAGGTTTCCAGCGTGTGGAAGCCGGCAGTGGTGAGGAAAGCCTTCTCGCTCTTACGGATCGTCTCCAGTTTTTTCAGGCCGTCAAAGATCCGCTCCTCCACGGTACCTTTCTTATGGATGTTCTCTTCCAGATCCCAGCGGAATTTTCCTCTGTGGATGTAACGGGAATCCGCAGCCTTTTCCGGGTCATCCTTGTAGCTGTAATCGTTGACCTGGCCAATCTCGTCTCCGCTGTAGAGCACCGGAATACCAGACTGCATGAACATGAAGGCATGAAGCATAAGATCTCTCTTGATGGCAGAATTCATCTGATCTGCATCCTGCTCAAAGCCAGCCTTCTCCACGCCGCACATGGAAGCGGTGGTTCCGCAGAAACGGGCGTCACCGGTCACGGGATCTGCATTGTAAAGCTCTCCACGGCTGTAGCTGTCCTCAGTCTTTCCAAGGAAGAAATCATTGATGTACTGTTTGTGAGGACGCTCCTCCATGCCCCACCATTTCAGGGTATCGTAATCCAGACCCCAGCCGATATCGTCGTGGCAGCGGAGGTAGTTCAGGAACACATACTCTTTGGGAAGGCCGCTTAAAATATCCATCTGATTCTTCAGAAGACGGGTATCTCTGGTAGCCACAGAGTTCCAGGTGGTTGCCATGGTGGTTACGTTGTAAAGCATATGGCACTCCGGCTTCTCAACGGTTCCGAAGTAGGGAGCAACCTTGGAGGGCTCCATCACAACCTCACCCAGAAGCAGGATGCCCGGGCAAACGATCTCACCGATCATACGCATCATACGGACAATGGTATGTACCCGCGGCAGGTTTCTGCAGTCGGTTCCCAGCTCTTTCCAGATATAGGGAACGGCGTCGATACGGATAACGTCGATACCTACGTTGGCGAAGAACAGGAAGTTGTACATCATCTCATTGAAGACCCGGGGATTGCGGTAGTTCAGATCCCACTGGTACGGGTAGAAGGTGGTCATAACATAGTGGCCGATCTCCGGAAGATAGGTGAAGTTACCGGGAGCCGTCGTCGGGAATACCTGCGGAACAGTCTTCTCGTACTCCTGGGGAATCCGGTCATTGTCAAAGAAGAAGTAACGGCTCATGTACTCGCCCTCTCCTCTTCTTGCGCGGACTGCCCATTCGTGATCCTCGGAAGTATGGTTCATAACGAAGTCCATACAAACGCTGATCTTCTTATCGTGGCAGGCCTTGGTCAGATCCTCAAGATCGTCCATCGTGCCAAGCTCCGGCTGTACCTTGCGGAAGTTGGAAACGGCATAACCGCCGTCAGAACGGCCTTTGGGAGTCTCCAGAAGCGGCATCAGATGTACATAGTTGACACCGCTCTCCTCCAGGTAATCCAGCTTGGATTCTACGCCCTTTAGATTTCCTGCAAAATTGTCCACATAGAGCATCATGCCCATCATATCGTTCTTCTTGTACCACTCCGGATCAGCCTCTCGCTGACGGTCCAGAGTCTTCAGGCCCTTGCGGCGCTCGGTGTAGAAACGGTGCATCTGCTCGCAGAGCTCCTCAAACATCCAGTCATTCTGGTAGAGCTCAGTGTACAGCCATTTCAGCTCGTCTCTGTGCTTTGCAAAACGACGCTGGTACTCCTGCTCCTCCAGCTCTTCCTGGCGCTTGGCCTGCTCGGCGGCTGCAGCGGCTTCTTTCTCGGCTTTGGCTTTGGCGTCTGCTTTCTCTTTCGCTTCCTTCTCGGCTTTCGCTTTGGCCTCTGCCTTTACTTTGGCGGCTTTCTCGACTTCTGCCTTGGCTTTTGCCTCTGCTTCTGCTTTCGCTGCAGCAGCTTTGGCTTCCTTCTCAGCTTTCGCTTTGGCCTCTGCTTCTGCTTTCGCTTTGGCCTCTGCTTTGGCTTCTTCTTCTACCTTAGCTTTCTCTGCTGCTTCTTTTGCTTCCTTATCAGCCTTCACTTTCTCAGCCTTGGCTTTGGCTTCAACTTCCGCAGCTTTTACTTCCTCTTCCGCTTTCGCTGCTGCCTCAGCTTTAGCACCTACCTGCGCTTCCGGCTTCTCCGCAGTTTTTGCCGCTTCCTTCTGAGCGTTTTTCGCTGCCTCTCTTATAGCATCCTGCACGGTATTTTTACCTTTTCTCTTTGCTCCTTGCTTCATTCTTTTATCTCCTCCTCAATCTGTTCTCGACAAATCTTCCTGGCGGTAATTCACCTTTCTTCGGAAAACGTTTTCACAAAAAGTTCCACTTCAAAGCATTGTTATCCGAAAGTCTCATTCAACTTGATATTATACCGCATTCATCCCTTCTTGTCCATATGGCGAAGAGTCCAAAAATTATGGTTCGAAATCGTTGATTTCACCAGTTTCGGTAATTTTTTCCTCAAATCCGGAATACGTTTTCACAGCCGATTTTTTATTTATTGACAAAACTTTCTCATTATGTTACGATTGCGAAGATATTTCCGTGAGGGAGTAGCATGCGCGTGAAAACAGCGTAGCAAGTCAACATACTGACCCTTTGGTCTGGCTTGTTTTAAATTGCGAGACTCATGTATAACGCACTATCGCTATACATGTTGTCGTTCATCAGTTCTCCGACCCAGGTATGACGTGTGCGTCTTTACCGGGGTTATTTTTTTGCCCTGAAACATAACCGTTCCGTGTCTTCACAGTGACGACCGGACAGTTACTGCCAAACTATATTTCACATATTTGGAGGAGATCAAAATGAACTGGAGCTTTTTATTTTTCTTTAACAGCATTCTTTTAGGCGCAGGCCTGGCCATGGATGCTTTCTCCGTTTCGATGGCAAACGGACTTAACGACCCGAAAATGTCAAAAAAACGGATGCTCTGTATCGCCGGCACCTTTGCCGCCTTTCAGGCTTTCATGCCTATGACCGGATGGATCTGTGTCCATACCATCGTTGAGTATTTCAGTGCCTTTGAAAAATTCATTCCCTGGATCGCCCTGATCCTGCTGGCATATATCGGCGGAGGCATGCTGCTCAACGCTATCCGTCACAAAGATAAGGAAGAGGTTTCCCACACCCGGCTGACCGCCTGGGCTCTTTTCATCCAGGGTGTCGCCACTTCCATCGACGCTCTTTCCGTCGGCTTCACCATCGCAGAGTATGACTGGCTCATGGCTCTTGTCTGTTCCCTGATCATCGCTACCGTTACCCTGATCATCTGTCTCTCCGGTCTCGTGATCGGAAAGAAATTCGGAACCAAGCTTTCCAACAAGGCTGAGATCCTCGGCGGCGTGATCCTCATCGCCATCGGAATCGAGATCTTTGTCAGCAGCTGGATCTAAAGCATTTTCCGAATGATCTCAGAGGCCAGATTATTTCCGGCCCTGGCATCGCTGCAGCTTTTAGCCATAACGATGGTATAGCGGGGATCCTGAAAATAAGTAAGCTTATAATGTTTCCCCTCGGAAACCACAGAGAAACCCAATTCCTCAAGATCGTGTTTCAAGGATGCGGACAGGTTGGAGTAACCTTTTAAAAGCCTTTTGATCCGGCTTTTTCGGTTCTCCTGCCGGTCTGCTTTTTTATTTTCTTCCAGAATACTCTTAAGAATCTCCTGGCTTCTGGTATCCGGCTCCTGCCTTTCCAGACAGTCCGCAAGCAGATCCAGAAGGATACCGCGGACCTCTCCCTCATAAAATTCTCTCATGCCTCCTTTATAAAGAAGAGGAACCGCCTGCCTCCCCTCCATTTTTGCATGGAGCCCCTGATTTTCCAGGCTCAGCGCCGTCACGCGGTTTGTCAGCGTTTCAATGCGCTCTTCCTGACTTTTCAGCTGCGCCTCAAAGATTTCATAAAGATCCTGATTTTCTTCCTGTATTTTCCTGTGATTGTTTAAAAGAACCGAATGGTTCAGACGAAGACGTTCCATCCGGATGTCTTCCCAGAGATACAAAGGCCCGCGCGTCTGCTGGTTTTCGTATCGATAGATCATATTGACGATTTTCTGAGACAAAATTTCTTCTGTGTAGGGTTCAAAATGGATCTTTTTCTTTTCTGCGGAGGCTGAAGGATAACAGATACCAATGGCTCCATGATGGGGATTTTCCCCGTCGCAGCTTTTCCGCAAAAGTTCTCCAAGCTTCGGATCTGTCTCTTTCAGTACATGAGCCGTCCCCTGAAGCCGTTCGGAAAGCCGCTTTACATGCAGCGGATAAGCGCCATCCCATTTTTTTGTCACATAAATCACCGGCAGCTGAAAATGCTCTTTTCCAAGTAGCACTGCTTCCGCCAGTTCTTTTTCCCCGATTCCAAGTGCCACAGGCTCTCCTGTGACAGGCAGCCGGCCATCCATTCCAGCATACCCCTTCCGTATCACCATTCTGATAAAATATGGGGGGGAAAAATGATAAAAAAAGGAACTTGTCCGCTCTGTAGTCTCCTGATCCAGCCTGACCGAAAGACGTTTTTCCTCCAGATTCAGGATCAGATCAGTCGTCCAGATCATTCCATAAATGTCTTCTTTCTGAAATCTTGCCGCGATTATCCGCTTTTCCGGAAGTTCTTCCAGCGCCAGCATTCGGCTTTCATCCCGCCAGCACAAAGAGTAACTCTCTCCATCCCAGTTCACTCCCTTCATCCTGTCGCACGGACTTCCCTGATTCCACTCCAGGACCAGCCGCACAAATTCTTTCTTTGAAAATGACTCCTTTACCGGAATCATTGCAGAGTAAATCTGCATAGAACGGCCCCCTTTTTCTCTTTTTTTGCTAAAGATACCTGCATAGAAATACCCTCCTGTCAAAACCCTGTTCGCTTTTTCCATTGCTGTGTGTGGTATTGTTTGAAAATAATGATAAATAAAGATAAACTTTGAAATGATATAGAATTGCTTTTCAAAAGACACTTTCATATTAACATGTATCGTTCTGTTTTGCAAGTGGTTTTTTCACAAAAAAAGAAGAACCCTTCCTTTTTATGAAGAGCTCTTCCTCGTTATTTTATTCTCCGCCTTTGATGACTTTAATCCACTTTCCGCTCCTAAGCCGGAACACACACCAGAAAAATTCTTTTATACCTAACAGCTTTCCCATCTGACGCCTCTTTTCTTAGTTTTTTCCGTACAGAACCTCCCGGATTTTTTTCAGCGGATCGGTCTGAACCTTTGGTTCTTCGTCGATCACCAGAACCTTTCCGCTCTCCGGCTCAAAAGCCGGCCACTCGATCTGTTCCGTGGAGGGATTCCCGGTCCGGGCAAAGGCAGCCCAGCTGTGTGCCATAAATACAGAAAGCTTTTCGGCCTCCGGATGGAAGACAATTCTCATCTGCAGCGGCAGATCCGCCGTATGCCAGGCCAGTTTTACTTCCGGGCAGGCAAGATTTGGCGTATCATAGGATACCAGATACTGATAAACAGGAGCACCTTTCTGCTCTGCCTTCGCTACCGCCTGGAACCAGGCGCCTCCGCCCAGAAAACTTCCCAGCGATTTGATCTTTACAAAAGTCTGAAGCGCAGAATCCTGCTTTTTATTCAGCTCCTTAAATATCTCGATGACTTTATCCACATTTTCTTCCGTCACCAGTTCTCCCTGCAACGGACCTCTTCCCTCTGCTGCCTCCAGAAGTTTTTCCTTTAAATTTTCCCATGTAATATCCAGCTTGTCAACCGGCATAAACACACCCATCTCATCCTCGGAAGCTCCGACCAGAAGCGGAATCTCCTTCGACGTTTCAAAAGCCTGAATCTCAGAACTTTCCTGATAATTCAGATGAATCTCATCTGCCACCGGCATGAAAGTGAGCGGGTCATTCCCTGTGGAAACGGAGGCTTTCAAAAGCTCCTCTGCAGGAATACTCAGAATCTCTTTCCAGTTTTCTTTTGAAAGATGCAGCGCCTCAAGCACATGTTCTGTTATCTTTGCGGCGGATTCCCTGGAATAATGTCCTACTGTATTGGAACCGCTCTCCACAATCGCCTTTGAGAAAAGGCCTTTCGCTTCCGGCATGGCCATCAGCATGCTGACCTTCATTCCTCCGCCGGACTCGCCCATGATCGTCACCTGAGCCGGATCGCCGCCAAAGGCTGAAATATTTTCCTGCACCCATTTCAGTGCCAGCACGAGATCCAGCATACCTGCCATTCCGGATTCCGCGTAAGTCTCATCGAGACCTCCAAGATAGAGATAGCCGAAAATATTCAGCCGGTGATTGATGCCGACAACAACCAGATCTTCCTCTCTGGCCCACTTGTCCGCTCCCAGTACCAGCGTTCCGGAACCTGTTGCAAAACCGCCGCCGTGAATATAGACCAGAACCGGCCGTTTTTTGTCATCGAGCCCCGGTGTCAGTACATTAAGCACCAGACAGTCCTCTCCCTGTTTCTCCTCTTTCACTCCGAAAAGCTCCTGATGACCACCACTGAAATAATCGCCGAAAAAGTCGCTGCCGGAAATACTGGTTCCAAACTGCCAGGAATAATAGCCGTTTTTCGTGCAGTCACGGATTCCTTCCCAGTCTGCTGCCGGTTCGGGAGGAAGGAAACGCCATTCTCCGCTGCAGCTTCCGCCATAGGGAATACCGCGGAAAATGGCAATGCCGTCCCGGTTTTCTCCCTTGATTTTTCCATGGGTTGTCTCCGCCACGGGAGCGCTCTCTGTCACCGTTCCAAATACTGCTTCTCCATATTTTTTCATATAAATTTCTCCCCCATTTATTCTTTTACCGCACCAATCGTAATTCCTTTTACAAAATATTTCTGGAAGAACGGATAAGCCGCCAGAATCGGCACAACTGCCACTACAGCAATGGCCATACGCACTGTGGTTCCCGGAATGGCACGGCCGCTCTGGATCGTCTCACTGTTGCTGGCCAGGAAAGATACGTTGGCCGTCATCACTCGCAGAACCTGCTGAATGCTTGCCATTTTGGAATCGGACATATAATAGAGCGCATTGGCCCAGTCATTCCAGTAAGCGATACTTGTCATCAGTCCCACCGTTGCCGTGATCGGCAGGGACAGCGGAAATACAATTTTCGCAAAAATCTTGAACTCTCCGCAACCGTCAATCCGGGCAGATTCCAGCAGGGATGCAGGAATATTGTTTGTGTAATAGTTTTTCATCAGGATCACATTAAAAGCACTCATCAGAAGATTCGGCACAATATAGGCAAGATAAGTATTTTTAATATGAAAAATCTGCGTATAGGTATAATAGGTCGGAATCAGTCCGCCGTTAAACAGCATGGTAAAAACCACCAGAAACATCAGAAAACTTCTGCCGGGAAGTTTCGGCTGGGAAAGGCCATAAGCCATCAGACTGGTGATAATCATGCTCAGAGTCGTTCCTACAAGGGTTACAACGATCGTAATTGCATAAGCCCTGCCAATTACATCAAAACGGTTAATGATATATTTGTAGGCTTCCAGGCTGAATTTTTCCGGAAACAGGGAATATCCGTTTACAATCGCTGTCGTCTCATCCGTAAAGGAGGACATCAGAAGCACCATAAAAGGAAGCAGCACCAGAATACACAAAGTAATCATGATCATATGGGCCAGGATCTGGTAAACCGTTCTCTCTCTTAATCTTCTCGCTCTCATTTTTATCCCTCCTCCTTAGAACAGCGCATCCGATTCGCTGATTTTCCGAATCACCATATTGGCAGTCATGACGGTCAGAAAACCGATAAAGGACTGAAGAAAACCTGCTGCTGCGGAGAGTCCAAGGTTAGAGGCGGAAGTCAGTCCGCGGAACACATAGGTATCGATGGTCTGTGTTGCCTTAAACAGAGCGCCGTTATTCAGCGGAACCTGATAGAACAGCCCAAAATCAGAACGGAAGATTCCGCCCAGTCCAATAATAGTCAGTGTAATAATCGTCGGTTTCAAAAGAGGCAGCGTAATCATCGTAAACTGTTTCCATTTGCTGGCTCCATCCAGAGAGGCCGCCTCGTAATATTCCATATTGATGCCTACAATACTTGCCAGATAAATCACACTGGAAAAACCGAAAGATTTCCAGAAATTGATAAAGATCAGGATTGCCGGCCAGTATTTTACCTCTCCATACCACTGCACCGGATCTTTTCCCAGAAGAGGCAGAACAAATTTATTCAACATTCCATTTTCATTGCTTAAAAATGCATAGGCCAGATAAGTGATAACCGTAATCGAGATCAGATAAGGCAGAAGAATGACTGTCTGATAGATTCTGGCCGGAATTCTCTGTTTTACCTCATTCAGAAATACTGCCACCAGGATTCCCAGAACCGGACCGCCAGCCAGAAATACCAGGTTATAACCCAAGGTATTGCGTATGATCAGCCAGATATCAGAACTCCTAAACAGAAATTTAAAGTTTTCCAGGCCAACCCAGTCTCCTCCCAGAATGCCTTTATTAAAATTTACTTTCTGGAAAGCCATAACAAGGCCTGCCATCGGAATATAGTTATTCATCAGCAGATATGCAAATCCGGGAATCAACATAATATAGAAAGGAAGGATCTGTTTCCAGCGGATTTTTTCATTATACTTTTTCTTCTTCATCCTCTTACTCCTCGTTTCCAGTACAGTGAAAATTAAGTATCTGCTATATTGGCGCAGGATGATTTCTTCATATGCAAGGCGGAGGAATGAGGCGTAGCGGTGGCTACGTCGATTGACGACAACGCAGCAGATGAAAAATCAGACAAGTCAATATGGCGGTTACTTAATATTCACTGTACTAGTCTTTTTAAAAAGGGCTGCCGTATGAAACGGCAGCACCCATTTTTACAGGAATCTTTTATTTTGCTGCAAGCCACTCGTCCAGCTGGCGCTGCGCTTCCTCAATAATCGCATTGATACCTGCGCTGTCCAGTTTCTCCAGAAACTCATCGTATTTCTCAGCAGGATCCATCAAACCGGAACCAAGAGCCGTTCCATACTCGTCGATGGTGTTCTTTACAGCAGAAACCTCACTGGTAACCGGTGTGGCGTCAAAGGCAAAACCAAAGGCTTTGGAAGTTTTTCCGCCGGTATTGAATTCATGCATCTGAGTCCACTGATCCGGATCAGAGCCTTCCAGCAGATACTGGAGATAGGTGTTGGGCACGCCGAATTTAGACCAGAGGCTGTAATTAACAGTAGAAGAATCCACGCCCTCCGGATAGTTGATAATACCGTTTTCTTTATCAGTAAACACATAGTCCTTGTCTTCAATTCCCCAGGAAAGAAGGTTCATGCACTCTTCGCTGGTATAGAGGTAGTTCAGAAGCTCTACCGCCCGCTCCGGGTATTCGCAGTTTGCATTTACGCTCCAGGAATAAGTATTATTTGTAGTTGCCAGTGCTTCACTCTGATCCGGAATCCAGAGAACCATCTCCGTATCACAGTTGGTCTTCTCCTGAATATCCACACCGGGTTTATAAGGCATTGCGTAACCACCGGACTGGCCTGCACGCACCTGCTCCGCTCCGGAAGCAATATCGGATTTGGAAATCAGGCCTTCTTTTGCCCATTCATAGCAGAGCTCTACCGATTTTTTATAAGTCTCTGTCGCATAGAGATTGGAAACAACAGAAGAATTTTCCGGATCTACAAGGCCGACTCCATCAGACAGAGTATCTACCATGGAGAAGCCGCCGCCTTCTTTTTCTTTCAGATTAACAAAAGAATATGGCATAGCACCGGTTGTTCCGTTTGTGATCGGTGTGGCCTCCGGATGATTTGCCTTGATTGCACGAAGGAGATCGCCGAATTTTTCCATCGTGTCCACTGTCGTAAGGTCAATGCCGGTCTCCTCCACCCAGTCTTTTCTCATGATAAAGCCCTGTAAAGTTGCCAGATCTTTGACGGATGTAACGGAATAAAGCTTATCTCCCGTATATCCCATCTCCACATAGTTGCCGATCAGATCCAGGATATCCGGCATATATTCTTTATAGGGTTCCAGATCCAGGAAATATCCGTTGGATGCATAGGTATTGTAGTTCATCCATCCCTGGAAGAGGTCGCAGGGTTCTCCAGATGAAAGCTTCAGGTTCATGGTGGTCGCATAGTCCCACAGGCTTACACGCTCGATATTTACTGTGGTATTCAGGGCATTCTCACAAATCTCACTTACTCTGGCATCCACCTCTGCGGTATCTGCATAATCGGCTCCGTCTGTCAGAAGCACCATGGTCAGAGTTACAGGTTCCTTATCCTGGGTTTCATCCGCCTGAGCGATCACTCCCATACCTGAAAGCATCATTGCCGAACTTAACATAACAGCCATCAGTTTTTTCCGTTTCATAAAATATTCTCCCTTCATTTTTAAGCTTGTACTCTTTAAGAACGACGGGCCCTCGTCTTTATCTGATGAACCTACTATACCATTTTGCCACTTCTTAGAACAGCTTTTAAAAAGCTCCCTCTATTTCCAATTCTGCTTTTTCAGCTCTTTATTTTTCCCGTCGATCGCAGAATCTGACATATCCGTTTCAGTTGTTTTTTTCCCGGTATTCTGTCGCCGACATTCCCGTGCTTTTCTTAAAAAGTTTAGAAAAATAGGCATAATTGGGCATTCCCACCTTCAACGCTACCAGATTCACCGGAATCGTTGTTGTTTCCAGAAGCATCCGCGCCCGCTTCATTTTCTCGCTGTTGATATAATCGATGAGATTGATGCCCTCGCTCTTTTTAAATATATGAGAAACGTAATCCTTGCTCATGAAAACCGCATCTGCGATCTCCTGACGAGACAGCTCTTTTTCTATATTTCTCTGAATATATTCTTTGATCTGCTGAATCGTATCTACTTCCGGTTCTTCCTCCACCTCAAGTCCCTCTTTTTTGCACTGCTCCAGAAGCTGCTCTGCCATCTGATAAAACTGATTCAGGGAATGAGGCATCTTCGCATAGAACTGCTGGGATTCCTGACTGCTGATAAAACTCTGCAGAGAAGTTCCCGAAGAACGGAGGGCATTATAGACGGCATGCAGAAGGATCTGCTGCATGGCCGCCAGAAGCTCCCGTGTAACCGCCGCCTCCTTCTTTTTTCTTTCCATAAAAGAGTGTAATTCCTGCCAGACTTTCTCTTCCTCATGAACTTTCAGATAACGAACCCACTGCTCTGTATCTGGAAAACTTTCTGCCTGTTTTTCCGTTTCTTCTTTCACTGTCTCTCCATCTGGAAACACACCTGTATAGAAAGCCACATTCTGCCGCATTTTTTCTATCTGCCGATCAAAAAAGTCTGCCAGTTCTTCCACCTCTCCGTATTCTGAAAAGTAAACAGCGGTTTCACTTCGAGCTGTCATTCTGGCTTCTTCCCAGAATTTTTTACAGCAGTTTTCGATCTCTCCTTCTCCCTGTATGAGGTAACAGACTGCATTTTCATCTATTCGGACCTGAAAAATAATCTCAAGACTCCCTGCCAGAACCTCTTTTACCACACTTTCCACCAGTTCATCCGTATGAGAAATCCGGCTCCAGCTGCTCAAAGACTCTTTCTGATTCAGAACCTGTACCAGAATCAGACAATATCTCTCCTGCCAGTCCAGCTCCAGATCGATCTTCTGACTTTCCTGCTCGATCTGGATCAGATTCATATGAGGTTTTCGCAGCAATACCTTGTTCCAGAAACTTTCCTGCATTTCTTTTTTCATGCTGTTCCATTTCAGGCCATCATCGTAAAGATCTTCCCGACTGTTTTTCTTTTCCAGCTCCGCCTTTACCCTGGCGATACTCAACTCCAGCTTCCGATACTCCACCGGCTGCACAATATAGTCATAACAGCCCAGCCGGACTGCCTGCTGTGCATAAGAAAAATCCGCATGAGCCGTCAAAAAGATCACTGCCGTTTCCGGCCGGTAATCCACAATCCAGGCCGCCAGTTCAACCCCACTGATCACAGGCATCTCAATATCCGTAATTACAAGATCAATCTGGTTATTCTTAATGTACTGCATAGCCTGACTTCCGGAATAGGCCACATATACCTTGTCGATCCCCAGCTTTTCCCAGTTTACTCCCGCATAAATACCGTCTGCCACATAACTCTGATCATCTACAATCAATGCTTTCAATCTCTTCTTCCTCCTTTACCAGAAAAACGACTTCCGAATAGGCTCCACCCTCCGGCAGGTTGCTGATGGCCAGAAAAGCATGCTCTCCATAAACCAGCTTTAGCCGGTTTCTGAGATTCAAAAGGCCTACATGGCCATTCCAGGAATCCTTATCCTCCCGGTTGACCTGCCGGATAATTTCTTTATTATATCCCTCACCATTATCCTGGACGATAATCGACATATACTTTCGATTTTCCTGTTCCAGCATTGTGACCTTGATTTCTACTTTCAGGTTTTGTCCACTTTTTCTTCCATATTTGATGGAATTTTCCACAAAAGTCTGCACAACCAGACCAAGAACCTTCTGTTTTCTGGCCCTGCTGTCGATATCTACTTCACATTCAATGGGATCCATAACTCCCATCTGACGAACCTCCACATACATGGCCGTATGACGGATCTCATCTTCCAGAGTGATAAGTCGCTGGCTGTCATAGGTAATGTATTTAAAATAATCAGAAAGGCTTAAGAGCATTTCCTGAATTTTTCTGTAATCTTCTTTTTGTGCCAGCCCATAGAGGCATTTGAGAGAATTCAGATAAAAATGAGGCTTCAGCTGAAGGGAATAGAACTGCAGCTGATAGTTTTTCTTCTGCAATTCTTCCTCATAGGACTTCACTTTCCAGGTCTGCAGCGCCTCCATCATCTCCTCAAACTGATCGTAAACCTCACCGAATTCCTGGGAAACTCTTTCTTCTTCCTGGTTCGGTTTACTGGTCCTGCCATCCCGGATATCATGCATGACCCTTTTCAACCGTCCCATGGGAACCATCCAGATCCGGTATACAGCCAGGGCTGTCCCTGAAAAAGCAAAGAAAATCAATACCGCCATACCCCTCATTATATTCAGAAGTCCCGCCATACCTCCCAAGATCTCCTGATCTGAGATCACATAAGCTGCTTTTCCCGTTAGCTTCTGAAAGGGTTCTGTAATCAGAAGATATTTCTTCTTTTCTCCAACCATCCGATAAATGCTGTTTTCTTCTTTTGAAATCTGAATCTGCTTTTCTTCTGCCCAGTCTCCGTTTTCTGTAATTTCTTCTTTCTCTCCGAGGAGTAGCATTTTTGCATTTTCGTTCTCCGACATGCCGATTTTTTCCAGCACCGTGGAGGCTTCCAGAAGACTTCCGATGCAGATTCTGTTTCTCACCAGAGCCCGAAGATAATACCATTTTCCATCAATTTGGATCAGCTCCCATCTGATATTTTTCGCCTCCTCTGACAAAGGAATCTCTCTTAGATAAGCTTCCACACTTGCCCGTTCTTCATAATCGGCCC
>OLRR01001166.1_pt1 | contig 17576 bp, 9 predicted proteins | sample 1671941 | NCBI WGS metagenome assembly OLRR01 (sample SAMEA3136628, study PRJEB25190) | human gut metagenome
TATCACCGATCCCCGGGATATCATCCAGGATAGAATGGACCTGTTCCCTGCTCCTAAGGGAACGATGGTATTCAATGGCAAACCGATGGGCTTCATCCTGGATCCTGGTAATCAGGCGGAAGCCTTCGCCGGATGTGTCAATGGGGATCTCCACATTGTTGAAATACAGGCCTCTCGTCCGATGATGATCGTCCTTGACCATACCGCAGACCGGGATGCTTATCCCAAGCTCATTCAGCACCTTCAGAGCGATATTTACCTGCCCTCTTCCACCATCCATCAGGATCAGATCCGGAAGCCTTGCAAAGCTGTCAAATTCTCCGTTACTCTCATGAGTGAACCTTCGGGTCAGAACCTCTTCCATGCTGGCATAATCGTTGGGTCCCTGTACCCATTTGATCTTGAACTTACGGTAATCACTGCGTTTGGGACGGCCTTTTTCATAAACTACCATGGATCCCACAGACTCAAAGCCACTGATATTGGAAATATCGTAAGCTTCCATGCGCACCACATTTTTCAAACCCAGCCATTCTTCCACCTCGTGAACAGCTCCGATGGTTCGTCCTTCCTCCCGCCTGATCCGTTCTCTGTCCTTGGCAAGTACCATACGGGCATTTTCTAGGGCAAGTTCTACCAGCTTTTCCTTGGTTCCCTTCTTCGGGACCCGGATGTGTACCTTCTGCTTTCTTCTTCCTGACAGCCACTCCTCGATGATATCTGCATCTTCGATCTCACTTTGCAGCATGATCTCAGATGGGATAAATGGCGTTCCCGCATAAAACTGTTTCAGAAAGCTGGAAAGGACCTGCGCCTTTGTATCGCCCTTTGCCACACGGAGATAAAAATGATCTCTGCCGATCAGCCTGCCATCTCGGATAAAAAACACCTGGACAACCGCATCCTGATCCCTGAGGTCTTCACTGTCATCCATGGCTACTGCAATGATGTCCCTGTCCTCCTGCCCGTAGCCGGTGATCTTCTGACGTTCCCCGATCTTCCGGATACTGCTGATCAGGTCCCGGTATTCCATAGCATCTTCGTAGCGCATTTCCTCCGAAGCTTTCTGCATTTTTTCCATCAGCTCACTAATGGCGTCCTGAAAATCTCCATTCAGAAATTTGATCACCTTATTGATATTCTTCCGGTATTCTTCCTGGCTGACATATCCCTGGCAGGGTGCCTTGCACTGCTTCATATGATAGTACAGACAGGGCCGGTCCTTTCCGGTATCTCTCGGAAGACTGCGGTTGCAGGAGCGTACCTGATACAGCTTCCGCACCAGTTCGATCACGTCCTTTACTGCTCCGCCGCTTGTATAGGGACCAAAATATTTTGCCTTGTCCTTTTTCATTCTCCTGGCAAAAAGCACTCTCGGGTATGGCTCATGAACTGTCACCTTAATAAACGGATAGCTCTTGTCATCTTTGAGCATGGTATTATATTTCGGACGATGTTCCTTGATAAGATTACACTCCAGCACAAGGGCTTCCAGCTCCGAATCCGTAATAATGTACTCAAATCTGGTAATATGTGTAACCATCCGTTCAATCTTGGCACCTTTATTACGACTGCTCTGGAAATACTGGCGCACACGATTCTTAAGGCTGATGGCTTTTCCCACATAGATGATTTCGTCTTTCTCGCCATGCATGATATAAACTCCCGGTTTTGCCGGAAGCTTCTTTAATTCTTCCTCGATTATGAACATACTTTATTCTCCTGTTTTACCATTACAGTAATAAGAAAACCGGGATTTCTCCCGGTTTTCTTATGATCTGTTTTATGCCTGTGATCCCGGCTTTTCTTCTGTTTCTGTATGATCGGCATCTGTTGTCTGAGCAGATCCTGCTATTTTCTCCGATGCCTGTATATCCTCTGTCAGTTCCTGTCCGGATATCTCCGGTCTGAGCGGAACCGATTCTGTATTTTTTGCTGCCTCGTTATTTTCTGCAATCGTTTCAATGTCCTGTTTATTGGACACTTCTTTTTCATCCTCGGAAAGTACCAGATCATCCAGATTCTCCGGGATATCCAGGCCCTGCTGAACTGCACGGAGGATCTTCATGAACTCTTTACCTGTAATGGTTTCCTTGCGGATCAGATATTCCGCGATCTTATCCATCTCTGTTCTGTGACTTCCAAGGATCCTCTTGGCTTCCTCATAGGAATGGTGGAGAAGCTTCATCACCTCATGATCGATCTCTGTTGCGGTATCATCACCACAGTTTAAAACTGCTCTTCCGCTGAGATACTGATTCTCCTGTGTAGCAAGTCCCATCAGTCCGAACTTCTCAGACATACCATACTGTGTGATCATGGCTCTGGCCACCTTGGTAGCCTGCTCAATATCATTGGCAGCACCTGTAGTGACTGTGTCAAAAACGATCTCCTCTGCAGCACGTCCGCCAAGATAGCCTACCAGCATAGCTTCCAGCTCTTTCTTGGTGTTGAGATATTTTTCTTCCTCAGGTACCTGCATAACGTAACCCAGTGCTCCCATGGTACGGGGTACGATGGTGATCTTCTGTACAGGCTCCGCATCCTTCTGGAGTGCATTTACCAGTGCGTGTCCGACTTCATGGTAGGATACGATCCGGCGTTCCTGTTTGCTTAAGATACGGTCCTTCTTCTCTTTTCCCACCAGAACTACCTCTACGGATTCCTCCAGGTCCTTCTGTGATACAGCTTTACGTCCCTTCTTGACTGCAAGGATCGCAGCTTCATTGATCATATTGGCAAGATCAGAGCCTACCGCACCGGAAGTTGCAAGTGCAATAGCTTCAAAATCAACGGTGTCATCCAGAAGCACGTTCTTGGCATGTACCTTCAGGATATCCACCCTTCCTTTAAGATCCGGTCTGTCAACGATCACACGTCTGTCAAAACGTCCCGGACGGAGAAGAGCCGGATCAAGAACCTCCGGTCTGTTTGTCGCAGCAAGGATCAGAAGTCCCTTGGATGTATCAAAGCCATCCATCTCCGCAAGCAGCTGGTTCAATGTCTGCTCACGCTCATCATTTCCGCCGCCATAGCGGGAATCACGGCTTTTACCAATGGCATCGATCTCATCGATAAATACAATACACGGAGCATTCTTCTTGGCTTCCTCGAAAAGGTCACGGACACGTGAGGCACCCACGCCCACAAACATCTCCACAAATTCCGAGCCGGAAAGAGAGAAGAACGGTACCTGCGCTTCACCTGCAACTGCCTTGGCAAGTAATGTCTTACCGGTTCCCGGAGGGCCTACAAGAAGTGCGCCCTTAGGTAGCTTGGCTCCGATGGCTGTGTATTTTCCGGGGTTGTGAAGAAAATCCACAACTTCCTGGAGAGATTCCTTGGCTTCATCCTGACCTGCCACATCCTTAAAGGAAACGCCCGTTTCCTGCTGCACATATGCCTTGGCTTTGCTCTTGCCTACGCCCATGCCCATGATCCCGCCGCCTTTGTTCATGCGGCGCATGGAGAACATCAGAAGTCCGAACAGAAGCAGTGTCGGCAGAACCACGCTCAGGATCATTGCAACAAATTCACCAAAAACATCCGGCGGATCGGTCTCAAACTTGATTCCCTTTCCTTCCAGTCTCTTGGTAAGTGCTGTACTGTCTTCGGTCTTCGTGGTGTAATAGCTCATATCCTCGTACTTGGAATTCTTTTTCTTGGGTACGATCGTCAATGTACTGGACTGGATCGTTACTTCCTTAACCTGGTCCTTATCCACCATATCGATAAATTTATCATAGGAGATCTCACTGCTGTTATCCTTCAGCATATTGGTAAACAACGCGAAGCACACCAGTGTGACCAGGAGGCATATCAGAAAAGCCAGAATCGACTGATGATTTTTACCTGATCCCTGCCTGGGATCTTTGTTGTCAGGTCGCTTCCCGTCCTGATCATTATTCAGTTGATTATTCATTTTTTTCCTCCTCTTGTCATTTCTTTATTATAAAGAGAAAAACCATATAAATCAACTGCGAGATTACAAAAATACCATCGAAAAAACACCGCATTGGATATTGCCAGTGAACGTAAAGTTGTAGTATACTGTTCCCAGTGAATTGGAAAATTAAAGAGGAGAGGAAATCAGACAAATGAAAATAGGTTTTGATAATGACAAATATCTGAAAATGCAGTCAGAACACATCCGTGAAAGAATCGGTCAGTTCGGCAACAAGCTTTATCTTGAATTCGGCGGCAAACTGTTTGACGACTACCATGCATCCCGTGTTCTTCCGGGTTTTGAACCGGACAGCAAGCTCCGCATGCTGATGCAGCTTTCTGATCAGGCGGAGATCGTTATTGTTATCAGTGCCAATGACATTGACAAGAATAAAATACGTGGCGATCTTGGAATCACCTATGACGAAGATGTACTCCGTCTTATGGATGAGTTTTCAAGCCGTGGCCTGTATGTGGGAAGCGTATGCATCACACAGTACTCCGGCCAGGAAAGTGCCGATCTCTTCAAAAAACGTCTGGAGAAACTGGGAATCCGTGTCTACAAGCTTTACCTGATCCCCGGCTATCCAAGCAACACTTCCTTTATTGTAAGTGACGAGGGTTATGGAAAGAATGATTATATTGAAACTACCAGACCTCTGGTCGTGATCACAGCACCGGGACCAGGAAGTGGAAAGATGGCAACCTGCCTTTCCCAGCTTTACCACGAATACAAACGAGGAGTAAAAGCCGGCTATGCAAAATTTGAGACCTTCCCGATCTGGAATCTTCCTCTGAAACATCCGGTAAACCTTGCCTACGAAGCTGCCACTGCGGATCTGAACGATGTCAACATGATCGACCCGTTCCATCTGGAGGCTTACGGCAAAACTACCGTCAACTACAACCGTGACGTAGAAGTTTTCCCTGTTGTACAGGCCATGTTTGAGAAGATCATGGGCAGCTGCCCTTATAAATCTCCGACAGATATGGGTGTCAACATGGCAGGTAACTGCATCGTTGACGATGAAGTATGCCAGGAGGCTTCCCGCCAGGAGATCATCCGCCGTTATTATAAGAGCATGAACGCTCTGGTTTCCGGCTCCGGCACAGAGAATGAGGTACGTAAGATCGAGCTTCTTCTCCAGCAGGCTCATGCAGAGATCACGGACCGTAAGGTTGTTCCGGCTGCCCTCGAAAAAGAAAAAGCAACCAATGGCCCTGCCGCCGCTATGGAACTTCCTGACGGAAAGATCGTATGCGGAAAAACCTCCGATCTTCTCGGCGCATCCGCTGCTCTTCTTCTCAATGCCCTGAAAGAGCTGGCAGGAATCGATCACGAGCTTCATGTAATCTCTCCGGATGCCATCCATCCGATCCAGCAGCTGAAGACCAAATATCTTGGAAGCAAAAATCCACGTCTTCACATTGATGAGATTCTGATCGCCCTTTCCATGAGTGCCGCAACCAGCGATGCCGCACGCCTTGCCCTGGAACAGATCCCGAATCTCCGTAGATGCCAGGCTCATACTTCCGTAATGCTTTCCGATGTGGATGTGATCAGCTTCCGTAAGCTTGGTGTTGAGCTTACCTGCGAAGCCAAGGCTGAGAAAAAGAAAGAATATCAGAAAGTCTGATCTTATAAACACCAAAATCCCCTGTGCCGGATCTACGTACAAACGCCGAACCGTACAGGGGATTTTTTTGAGGGAATCTATAATCAATCAACTTGCCGATATTTTCCTATTTAATTCATCCTATCTTTCTGATAGACAATACCACCTGTTGTAAATTTCACAACACTTCCGTTTTCGACCATATGAAAATAAGGTTCACCTTTCTGTTCTCCTGAAAATATTTTCTCAATTCCGTCACAATATATATTTATAATTTCTGGAGATAACGCATACTTTTTATAACAGTCTTTTTCTTTTTCGCAGACATGAGCAGGAAAAACGCTGCTTACTTTTTTTCTGATTTTCTTCAATTTTAAAAGGCTTTCATAGTATACACGCAAAGAAGCAGATGGGGCAAGCGGACTTTTTCCAGGATTCAAATGTCCCCACACTTCCCAGGTGAGCATGATATCTCCTGTAAAAAGCCATCCTTTCTTCTCCTCAAACAATGCAATACACCCCAGGGTATGACTGGGAACTTCCAGAACTTTAAGTTTTTTATCTCCCAGATCAAAGATATCCCCATCCCTGACTGTACAGATTTTTCTTGCCGGTCCGGGATTCCACATTTCAAACGAAAATCCCTCTTTTTCAGGAATTTCAAAGAACATGAGCTCAGACATTTCTCTCAGCTCCTGGTCTACGATCTGATGGGAAAAAGGTTCGTCATACCTTCCCACACATACTTCTTCAAATTGATAATTTCCTGAATTATGATCCACATGAGCATGAGTATTTACAACAATCAGAGATTTTTCTCCACAAAGTTTCAAAACTTCTTCTTTTAAATCGGTAAGTCCCAGTCCCGTATCCAGAAGAAGAGCTCTTTCTGTTCCATTTATCACATACATAACCGTCTTATCTATTTCATTGATCGCCCACAGATCTTTTTCCAACGGAATGATCCTGAATAACTGCATCTTCATTCCTCCTTTATTTTACAGCTCCCATTGTCAGTCCGCTTGTAATATATTTTTGTGCACAGATGTAAAGGATAATTGTGGGAATAATACACAAGGTAAGTCCTGCAATAAACAGATTCCACTGTGTGCTGGTAGCACTTCTGAACATGAAAAGATTTACCGTCAGCGGTCTCAGTTCACTGTCTCCAATGAGAATACTGGGAAGCAGAAAGTCATTCCAGGACCACATAAAAAACAATACACCAATGGTAACCGTTGCTGGTTTAACAAGTGGAAATACGATCTGCGTCATAATTCGAAAAACTCCACATCCATCTATTGCGGCTGCTTCTTCCAGCTCCCGAGGTACATTTTTCAAAAATCCCGTAAACGTCAGAATTCCAAACGCACAGAAGAATCCAATATCAAGAATGATAATTCCTCCAAGGGAATTGGTAAGATTGGTATTTGTAGCAAGTACAGAAATAGGAATCATAACTGCATGAAACGGCACGATCTGTCCGAAAACAAAATACAGATACAGATTCTGTGAGATTTTCCCACGAAGATGTGAGATTCCGAAAGCACCGGCAAACGATACGAACAGCCCTCCCAGCATAGCTCCCAATGTAATCACAACAGAATTTTTTAATGCAACTAAAAAATTCATGCTTTCCATGGCATTTTTAAAATTATCAAGATATAAAGACTTTGGTAATGCCAGAAAATCAGCCGCAATTTCCGGACTTGTTTTAATTGAATTCATAACGATCCACAATACCGGTAAAATAAAAATAAAGCCTAATATAAACATTGCTGCGGTACCTGCAATTTTCTTTTTCCATGTCATTATGACTGCACCTCTCTTTTTCTAGTAATATTAAGCTGAATCAAGGAAATTGCTGCTATGATCAAAAACAGGATCACCGATTTCGCACAGCCATACCCCATATTAAAAGTTCCAAATGCGTCATCATAAATATTCATGGCGATCGTCTGTGTTGTTTTTGAAGGTCCGCCGCCGGTTAAAGCGTAGTTAATATCAAATGCTTTAAATGCATTTGCAATAGATACAAACAGATTGATCGTAATCGTTGGCATCAGAAGCGGAAGCTGGATTTTTATAATACGATTCAGTCCCACACATCCGTCAATGCATGCCGCTTCCATCACATCAAGAGGAATCGACTGCAAACCTGTGATGTAAAGGATCATCAAAAATCCCAGGCCCTGCCACACGGTAACCACTGATACCGCCGCAAATGCTGCCGTTGAACTCCCGAACCAGCTAAACCCTGTTACTGCTTCCGAATGTAAAAGTTCTCCAATTATTGGCGTTACTTTCTGAAAAATAAATGTCCACGCCAGGGCGATCATAACTCCACTGATAATATTCGGAATAAAAAAGAACGCCCGGATCACTGGCTTACCGAAAATATGTGTATTCAACGCCAGAGCTATAAAAAAAGCCAGTACATTGGTCAGAACAATCGTAACCACTGCAAGTTTAAACGTCAAAAACATAGATTGTATAAAATCTCTATCATGAACCAAATCGACAAAGTTTTTTATTCCGATCCAGTTATGCGTTCCTTTGATCAGATTCCAACTGAAAAACGAATTCGGGATCGTTCCAAAAATTAACGGTCCTGCCAGCGCAAAAGTATAAATACACAGTGCCGGCAGCACAAGAAGGAAATAATATTTTTTCTGTTTTCTGTATAAAATGTCCGACATGTTTCCTACCCCCGTATATAGCAGGCGGACTTTTAAAAGTCCGCCTGTTTTCCTGTGTGTTTATTCTTCTGCAAGCTTTTTAAATCCTTCATCAAGAGCATCCAGTGTCTGATCTTCATCGGTTATTCCTGCAAAATATCCCTGAACATCATCGCCCAGAACATCGCTTGCTCCGCTTGGAAGCTGATTCCACAAAGTACTTCTGACCTTTCCTGCATCCATATACGCTTTCAGATCTTTATAATAATCCTTACTTGCAATTTCATCATCTGCTTCAATGTCCATGCAAGCCATAAAGCCGCCGTAGCTGTTGGTCACTGTTTTCAGCCAGTCCCCGCCATCTCCGATATAATCAAGCACTTCCAGGGCTTCATCCAAGTGTTCCCCGTTTGCGTTGGCCACGATCGCATCTGTTGCACATGCCACAACTTCTGCATCATCTGCGTTATCACTTACTGGAACTGCAAAAAATCCGATGGGAAGATCCTGTGTTACACTTCCTACAGAAATCGTTGCCGCATCTGAAAGAAAGATCATTGCTGCTTCCTGGTTTGCAAATGCATAAAATCCTGTGGCCGCATCCGAATCCATATAATTCTGTCCGGAATTTTCTTTCATAAGATCCATAAAATCAAAGACTCTGTCTACGCCATCCACCTTAAAGCTCCCTTCTCCCTTATTCATGGAATCCAGCCAGCTGTCGATCTTATCTTTTCCACCAAGTACTCCTCCGAATAAGGAGCAGAATTCCTGACTTACTGTCCAGTTATCTTTATAAATAGCGGTAAATGGTGTAATATTCGCAGCCTGAAGTTTTTCACAGACTGCTTTCATCTCATCAAAAGTTTCCGGCACTTTTTCAATTCCTGCTTTTTTAAAAAGATCTTTATTATAAAGTACACCCCACCATTCATACATCTGTGGAAATCCCCACACTTTGCCATCATAAGTAACTGCTTCTTTTGCATTGTCATAAAGTTTGTCCACAAACTCATGATCGCTTACGTCTGCCAGCAGCCCGTTCTGTGCAAAATCATATACCTGAGAATAAGAACTTACTTCAAAAAGATCCGGCAGATCTTTTGCCGCTGTCTTTGCTCCAAGATACTGGTTATAATCTCCGGACTGCATCTCCACAGATAATTTTATATTATCATGAGTCTGATTAAACCCTTCCGCTGCTTTATTGTAAATATCCGCAGCTCCGGAAGTCCACACTGCCATCTTGATCTCAACTACATCGTCTACATTTTTCAGATTACTTTTTGCGTAAACCGGCATCACTGTTCCAACAAGCCCCATTGCCATGAGCGCTGCCATTGCGCACGCTGTCACCTTTCTTCTCTTCATTTGTAAACCCTCCGTTCTTTTTTGATGAACTCATTATATTATAATTTTTAATATCAAAACAGTGCACACTTCTTGACATTATGTGTCACTTTTCATAATATGTATTGGTTTTTTTTACTCATCATTATATAATAATACCGAAAGGAGGGGTAAGAATTGTTTTCTATTACTGCAAAATTTAAAGAACACTCTATAAAATTTCGAATTCTTGTCATCGTTCTTCCAGTTGTGATTCTCAGTTATATCATTTTATTATCTTCTTTTTATATGATTTATGTAAAAGAATCCCGTAACAATATTCTTCTGGAACATGAAGAGAATACTCTGTCTATCGCAAAAAATACAGCCAGTTATTTTTCCTCACTGAACTCCAACATTGATCTGCTGCTTTACGGAACAGAAATTCAGTCTCTGATCCATTCCTATGCAGATAAAAAGCTCAGTCCGGAAGAAGTTCAGTCCCAGTGTAACACCCTTTTCTCCACATATCTTTTAGGTGCTCAGTCTAAAATTCAACGGGTTTATATTGTTCTGACCGATAATGGGATCATTTCCAATCAGACTATTTATAATTCCACCCTGGAACAACAGGAGCAAAAACTGGAGCAGCTCAGTGAGTATCTAAAACACCCAAAGGGAACTCTCTGTTATTACTATTCTCCAAAGGAACCTTATACCATCACTGCTGCCAAAAATATTTTTGACATTCAGAAACCGGAAAAGAAGATCGGTATTTTACTGACTGAGATCAATATCCGGTTTATGGAGGATATGATCACGGAGCATCAGGATTCTGAATATAGTTATTATTCCCTTTTTCAAAATAGTGACCTGGTATATACAACTTCCCCCTATGCCCCATCCGTCACAGCCAGCATGAATATGAATTATCACTCCCACAGGGGGAATAGTAATTTTTATGCCATCCGCTATTCTGTAAACGATTTCTTACAAATCGGAGGGCTTCTCAACACAACCGGCGCATTTCATTCGATCAATCGTGTATGGCGTCAGCTACTGGTTATTTCCATATTTTTTCTCTTGATACTGGTTTTCGCTGTTATTCAGATTTCAAGAACCATATCCCAGGAATTTCAGGTTTTTATCACTAAGTTAAAACAAACTTCTGTTGCCGATGAAACCGCCCTGATCCACACAGTTTCCAGCAACGAATTTTCTGAGCTGACAAAGGAATACAACCATATGCTCCTGCGCCTTCAGGAATCCGGAAAGAAGATCACGGAACAACAGATTCTTCTAAAAAACGCAGAGCTGAAAACGCTTCAGGCACAGATCAACCCACATTTTCTTTACAATACCCTGGACTGTATCTCAAGCCTGGCATCTCTTGGAAAAACAGCGCAAATCACAGATATCGTTCCAAAACTGGCTGATATCATGCGAATGAGCATCAAAGGCCCTGATCTTCTTCCTATTTCAGAAGATCTTAATTACGTAAGAGAATATTTGGATATTCAGAAAATGCGTTTCCAGGATCGGCTTCTTTTTCTGATCGAATGTAACGATCCCATGGAAGATCTGTATATCCCAAAACTGATCATACAGCCGGTCGTTGAAAACGCTATCATACATGGTATCAGTGAATCTGTGGAAAATGGCTTTCTTTCTATTCAATTATTTACTTTTAAAGACGATGTACTGATCAAAGTCTATAACACCGGCCCCCTGTTTTCTCACCAGGTAATTGAAAAGATTCACTCTGTATCACAAACTTCTTTTTCCGACCAGAAAAGCATTGGGCTTATAAATATTCAGATGCGGCTACGGTCCCAATTCGGAAATTCCTATGGACTGCTTCTTGAAAATATGGAAGACCGTACTTCTGTGTGTGTTACGATCCGTATTCCACAAATACATCAAAGGGAGGACCTGACAAAATGAAAATTCTGATCGTTGATGATGAAAAGATCATCCTGGAAAAACTTAAAATGTATATTTCACAGATTTTTACAGAAAAAGAGAATATTTTTACTTCTGACAATGCAGCAAAAGCACTGGAGATCATATCCTCTCAGCAACCAGATATCATTCTTACGGATATCCGTATGCCAGGAAAAGACGGCCTGTATATTTCTTCTTTCGTGCATAATAATTTTCCAGATAAGATCGTAATACTGATTACCGGTTTTTCTGATTTCAAGTATGCACAGACAGCGATTAAAAACCATGTTTTCGATTATATCCTAAAACCAGTAGACGAAAACGTCCTGAAAGAATCCGTATTGAAAGCTATACATACTATCACCGAACGGAAAAATCAGGCGATCATGCGCAAAAAATATGAATCCTATCTAAAAGAAAATATCAGAAATCTTCAAAAAGATTTTTTTGAACGGTTACTTTTCAGGAACACCACTTCCCTTTCTTCTTCTTTTCATGAAGAAGTCACCATGCTCCGCCTGGATCATATTAAAAGCTATTACCTTTTATACTGCAAATGTTCTACAACAGTTTCAAAAGATCTGGAAAAAGAATATTACTTTACGCATATCGCCGAACATTATCTTCAGGAACAGATTCCGGGAGCTCTTATTTTTTCTTATGGAAACGCTTTGTATTCCTTATGTCCGGACATTGATGAAAAACAACTTACAAAAATAACTAATTTCATACATGGGGAACTAAAAAAGAATCACGTTCTCATGTCCGCAGCCATCAGCAGTCACTCTGAGAATCTGTCTGAAATTCCCCTGCTTCGAAGCCAGACTGTAGAAATTTTTAATACCCTGAAAAATTCCAGTCATTTTGTCATGCTCTACCGTGATCTGGAAACCAACCCCGTTGCTGTCATGTATGAAAAATCCAACTATTTTCAGGTTCTTCTCAATTCCCTGTCTTCCGGTGACAAAACAATGATTCAAAGGCATTTTGATGAGATCTCCCAGTTTTTCACCCGGCAAACTCCTGATGAGTTCAACAGTTTTATGTATAGTTTTATGACTCTTTTTCTTTCTTTTTTTCAGTCAGCTTCCACGGAACTGTCAGATTCGGTACGTCAGATCACCAAAACACAGAAAGAGCTTTTTTCAACCTCCTCACTTCCGGAAAAAAAGACTGAAATATTTCAGGACTGGATGTTTCAGATTGCAGGCCTTCTGAATACTGATAAAATTAATAAAAACAACTACCTGACCAGTCAGCTGATTGAATATATCCGCGCAAATTATGAAAAACCTCTGAGCCTATACAGTATCGCCGATGAATTTAACCGAAGTACTCCTTATATCAGCAGACTGATCAAACAGACAACCGGCAAAAATTTTACGGATCTTCTTACCGATCTGCGTATCCAGAAAGCTAAAGAATTGCTGAAAACTTCTTCCTATCACGTAAATGAGATATCCCACATGGTAGGATATCCCAATTTTCGTTACTTCAGCCGTATTTTCAAGCAGCAAACTGGTATGACTCCCAATGATTATCGGAAGATTTCCTGCCGTTTTCACTGAATTTTTATACTGCTTCCCACACCATCCCCACCACATTTTTTGGTGACGATGATCTTATTTTCGATCCGTTCCTTCAATTCTGACACATGTGAGATAATTCCTACCAGACGTTTTCCGTCGGCCAGACTTGTCAGGGCTTTCAGGGCCTGTTCCAGGGATTCCTCATCCAAGGATCCGAATCCTTCATCTACAAACATGGAATCCAGCCGGATTCCCCCTGCGCAGGCCTGGATCTCATCAGACAGGCCCAGTGCAAGGGACAGAGATGCCTGGAAGGATTCCCCACCGGACAATGTCTTTACACTTCGTTCTGTTCCGTTATAGTGATCTATGACATTCAGATCGAGACCTGCTTTTTCTTTCTGATTTTTGCTCTGCTCCTGGCGTTTCAGTTCGTACTGACCGCTACTCATGGTCATAAGACGGAGATTGGCTCTTCGCAGGATCCGGTCAAAATATGCCATCTGGATATAAGTTTCCAGCTCGATCTTTGCCTTTCCGTTCAGTTTTCCATTGGCTGTATCCGAAAGATTTTTCATCCAGACATATTCTTTTTCCGCCGCAGTCATTTCCGTCTGACGTACCTGCACTTTATGATATATTTCCTCATTTCCCTTCTGAACAGAAAAAAGTGCTTTTCGTTTTTCCGAAAGCTGTGTTTTCTCTTCCCTAAAACGGCTGTACTGCTCTCTGAGCGCATCCTCATCTACTTCTCCGATTTCTTTTTTCTGCTCCTCAAAGTTTTTTACAACCGCTGTTATTCTTTCCTTTTCCGCCCGGATCTCCTGTAATTTCTGTTGAGCTCTTCTGCTGCTTTCTTTCAGCTCTTCATACAGCTTCCTCTGTGTTTTTATTTCCTGTTCCAGAGATTCTTTTCCACCTTCTCCGATCTCTTCGTTCAGCTCATCCACTTTCTGTGCTTTATTCTTCCTCTCTGTTTCCAGACGTACGATGTCCTGTACAGCTTCATTGATAACTCTTCCCAGTTCTTTCAGAGTCTTTTCTCTTTCTATGATCAGCTTCTCAAGATCCTGTTTCTGTTTTGCTTCTTTTTCCTTTCCCTGAACTTTTTCTGACAGGCAGCTGAGCATATCCTGTATCTGTCTTTCAAATCCTGCAGCTGTGTTGTCCGTCACTTCTCCATTTCCTGACACCAGACTTTTCTGAATCAGTTTTCGGATCTCTTCTGCTGTTATCTGCTGCTGCTTTTTGTTTTCCACGTCTCTTGTCTGAAGACCGGCCTGTTTTCTGTCACATTGATTTTTCTCTTCCTGTAACTGAACGATCTCTGTTTCCAGCTTTTCGATCCACGTTTCTGTTTCGTTCTTCTTTTTTTTACGTTCTATTGCTATGCGAATCTCTTCCTCGCTGTCTGCCAGCTGCTTTTCACATTGGTCCTGTTTTTCTTTCAGCAAAGGGATCAGCTTTTTCCATTCCGTCTCATGTAAAAGCTCTTGTGCCTCCCTCTGGATCTGATGCCATAATGTTTTCTGGCGTTCTTTTCGTTTTCCTACTTCCACACTCTGCGTATTTGCGTCATTCTCCAGTCTGTCCAGTTTTTGTTTCTCTCTGTCCAGGATTTCCTGATCCACAACCTGTCCTTTGGGAAGTATTCCCGGACGCGGATGCTCGAAAGAACCACATACCGGGCATGGGCAACCCTCTTTCAGTTCCTGCGCCAGGAGCCCTGCCTGCGCGTCCAGAAAACTCTGAAACAGTTTCTGGTAAACTTCTCTCTGCTTTTGTACTTTTTCAATGGAAATCTTATATTTTTCCTGCTGCTCTTTCGTGGCATTATAAGCCCCTTGAAACTCCTTAACCAGAGCAATCAGTCCTTCTAATTCTTTCTTTTTCCGAAGCCCTTCTGTCTTTTTCGTCTCTGCCTTCTGAAGTTCCAGCTCCGCGCTGTCCAACAGCGCCTTGTCTTTCTTTTGCTGCTCCAGCTCTTCCTTCTGCTGCGTTTCTTTCCGGATGATTTCTTCCTGCCATCCATCTATCTGTTTCTGTTCTTTTTTGATCTCTTCTTCCGTCAGCAGACAGCTGTCATAGCTTCGTTTTTCACTGTCCAGTTTATCGTACTCAAACTTGTATTTTTGTAGTTCTTCTCCTGCATCTGCCAGTATTGAAAGGCGTTTTTTTTCTTCCTCATCTTTTTTCTGCAAAAGCTGCTCTTCGGAAATATCCTTCTCTTTTTTTTCACTGACTGTTTCAAGCTTTCCTTCGATTGTTTCCAGCTCTTTTTTCAGCTTTTCCAGCTCCTGATATTTTTTCAGCTTTTCTTCTTTTTCACGGATCCTGATTCCAAGCTCTTCACATCTGTGATCTGCATCTTTATATTTTTCCGCCACTTCTACTGCAAGCTGTAGAAGTGGTGTTAATTCTTCCAGATCTTTTTCCGCTTTTTTCTTTTTCAGCTCCAGATTTCGTTTCTGAGCCACAAGATTTTGTGCCTCTTCTGATTTTCGTATATCCTGATTAAGCGAGTCTTCTTTTTCCCGGAGCTCTTTTTCCTGTGCTTCACCATATTCCAGAAACTGCTTCAGAAGTTCCAGACTCCGCTCCAGTTTTCCCTCGAATTTTATCTTTTTCAGTTCGTCAAATTCCTCTGCCTCCTGCCATGAAGCAGTCTCCGTTTTCACTCCATCCAAATACTGGGCAATACTGCGGCGCATTTCATCATATTCCTTATATCTGGCTATTGACGCATCCTTAAGTTTCATCTGAATCTGCTGATAAAGTCCTGTGTGAAAGAGCTGTCGGAAGATCTCTCCTCTCTGTGTAGTTCCTGCCAGAAGTAATTTCTGGAAATCCCCTTGGGCGATCATTGCGATCTGTGTGAACTGATCATAACTCAGTCCCAGAAGCTGTTCCACTGCCACAGTAACATCTTTTGCCTTTGTCACCGGCTGCCGGTCATCCGGATAGATCAGCTGTGCCTCAGCTTTCCTAAGAGTCTGTCCGGTGCCTCTTTTTTTCGGAGCCATATATTCCGGACTCCGGCGCACGTGATAGATTTTCCCCTGATAGGAAAAAACAAGCTCCACAAAAGTCTCCGTGGAATCTTTTGCATACTTACTCCGGAACATGGCGGATTCCCTTACCTCTCCACTGGCTCTTCCATATAACGCAAAGGTGATCGCATCAAAGATCGTAGTTTTTCCCGCTCCGGTGTCACCGGTGATCAGGTAGAGACCGCCCTCTCCAAGCTTTGAAAAATCAATCTCTGTTTTGTCTGCATAGGGCCCGAAGGCACTGATGGTCAGTTTTTCCGGTCTCATTGTTTCACCTCCTGGATCTTACGGATCAGATCTTCGGAATATTTCCGCTGTTCTTCATTCATGGGCTGGTTATTCTGCAGTTCAAAAAATTCCTCAAAATATTCCAGCTCGGATTTCCTTTTCACCGTTTCTGTACCTGCGATCTCCTGGTTTTCTCTTGTACGTCGGTTATCATATTCCAGCCTCATCAGATTCGGATAAACAGTACGGAGCTTCTGCATTCCATCTACGATATCTTCTTCATCTGTCAGCGTGATCTGCACATAATCCTCTGTGTTTGTGTCCTGATAACTGGACAGTGATGTGATCTCCATGTATGTGCCTTTCAGTTTTCGCATATCCCGAAGAGGCTTCAGCGGAATCTCCCTGATCCTGAGATTTCCTTTTTCCAGAAGCTCCACAACTGTCACGGATTTCTGCTGTCCTGCCTCGGAAAAAGAATATTTCAAAGGAGTTCCGCAGTAGCGGATGTGCTCGCTTCCCACATTCTGAGGACTGTGGATATGGCCAAGTGCCACATAGTCAAAATCCCGGAACACATCTGCCTCCACCTGGTCGATACCTCCAACGGAGATCTCTTCAGAATCGCAGCGCATGGCACCGACCACAAACTGATGGGCGATCAATACATTGCGATAACGTTTATCAATCTCCATATGTGCAACTGCTGCCTGCACTGCCTCCTGGTAGGTACGGATCTCATCCACCTCTTCTTCTCCTTCCAGTCCGTGCCTCACAGTTGCCGGACGCACAAATGGAAGCAGATGGATCCAAACTTCTCCATAGCTGTCCGTTAAACAGTACTTTTCTGTTTTTCCATCGTATACCGGGGACATACAGATCCCGCTGCTGCTCATGATCTGTGAACCGAAAGCGATCCTTTCCGCACTGTCATGATTTCCGCTGATGGCATACACCGGGAGCTTCCGCTTTGCAAGCCTGGTAAGAAACCGGTCAAAAAGCTGCACTGCCTCCGCCGAAGGAACCGGTCTGTCATAAAGATCACCGGCGAGAAGGATCCCATCCGGTGCTTCTTCATCAATGATCCTCAGGATTTCATTCAAAATATATTTCTGATCTTCGATCATGGAAAACTCATTGACACGTTTTCCTAGGTGAAGGTCTGATAAATGGATCAGTTTCATCGATCACCTCCTGCGCTCACCCAGCCTCCGAACAGTTCCGGTGCAAGGTCGATCTCACAGGCATCCAGCACAT
>OLRR01001171.1_pt1 | contig 17545 bp, 17 predicted proteins | sample 1671941 | NCBI WGS metagenome assembly OLRR01 (sample SAMEA3136628, study PRJEB25190) | human gut metagenome
GGAGAATATGGAACAGCTGGATCAGATGGCTGAAGAACTGTGCAAATAAAAGCTGGAAAATAGTGCCAAATAACGAAACAAAATATTGCGAATATCTTGAAAATGCCTCTTTAAATGTTATAATTGAATTAATATTATGACGAAAAAGGAAGGTATTCTGTGAAGAAGAATGAGAGATGTCTTGCTATTTTGGAAATACTTCAAAAGCAGCATAAAGTAACCGTAACAGAGCTGTCAGAGAAATTTGGTATTTCAGAAATGACAGTCCGCAGAGATTTGAATTCGCTGGCACGTGAGTACAATATTACAAGAACACATGGTGGTGCAGAACTTGGAAACCAGCCGGTAGTTCGAATGATTTCTTTTGATGAACCGAGAATTGCACATAAAGAGAGTAAAGATAAGATTGCAGCCTTAGCAGCATCTATGATTCAGAACGGACAGAGGATATTTATTGATGCAGGTTCGACTACGCGTATTATTTTGAACTATCTGGCAGAAGAGACTCGCGCAGTTGTTGTTACGCATCATCTGCAGGTTGCAGAACGTGCACTTAAGTTTGAGAATCTTTCCGTGATCATGCTTGGAGGAGATATGATCCGGATCACAAACTGCACCTCCGGTCCGGTGGCAGAAGAACAGTTGAAGAATTATCAGTTGGATACAGCGTTTATCGGAGCGGCAGCGATTGGAGCAGATGGAAAACTGTATGATGGTTATTCACCGGAGGCCAGACTGAAAGGCACACTTTTTTCAGTAGCCAAGAAAATTTATGTTCTTGCAGATTCATCTAAGATGAATACATATAATCTAAATGAATTTGGAAGCCTTTCTCAGATAGATGGTCTGATCACAGACGCAGGCATAGATGAAGAGGCAATGACTCTTATGAAAAGACATCGTGTTAATGTGATAATAGCGGAATAAGTTTAACAGAATAAGTTATTTTAAAATCAGCAGAGCATATCTGCTGATTTTTTTGTTTTGTGAGACAATAAAAGTGTTAGAAACGAACAAAAATATACAAATAAACGAACAAAAAATAAGAGGAAAAAATTCTGAAAGTACAGTAAAAACAAGAGATGTACTGATTTTTGACATGTAAAAACGAACAAAAATATTGAATATAACGAACACCTAAAAGAAGAAATGCACAAATGAATATGAGGAATATTGGTTATTAAGTGCATTGCAAATAAAAAAACCTTGTGCTAATATGTCCATACAAACAAAAAACGAACGAATAATTCGCAAAACGAACAAAGGGAGGTTTTTCTATGAAGAAAAAAATGATCGCAACATTATTAACAGGTGCTATGGCATTATCCATGGTAGCAGGTGCTGCTACAGTTATGGCAGATGAAAAAACAGAAACAAAAGAGAAATACACAATTGGTTTTTCTCCATATACTCTGACAAATGAATATTTCACAGCAGTACTGGATGGCGTTCAGAAAGCATGCGATGAAACAGGAAGCGAACTGATCTATTTCGATCCACAGAATGACCCGACACAGCAGGCTTCTCAGATTGATGATATGATCGCAAGTGGAATCGATGCTCTTATCTATATTCCATATGATTCAGCAGGAGCTCAGACAGTTCTTCAGAGCTGTAAAGACGCTGGTGTAAAAGTAATCAACGTAGATAACGTAATCACAGAAGATGATTATGATCTGGTAGATGGAATCATCGCTTCTGATAATGAACAGCTTGGATACCTTTCCGGACAGTGGGTTGCAGAGAATCATCCGGATGGAGCAAATATCCTGACCGTACATCTTCAGACAGCTGAATCCTGCATCATCAATGTAGATGGGTTCTGGAAAGGAATCAAAGAGAATGCAAAAGATCCGGATGCATATGTAGATGCACAGGTTGTTGAAGGTGAAGGTTCCACAGAGACATCCTTTAACGTAGTAGCAGATGCTCTTCAGGCAAATGATGATATCGATGTAATCTACTGTATCAACGATACTTCCGCACTTGGTGCTGTACAGGCAGTTGAAGATGCTGGTAAGACAGGACAGATCGATATTCTTGGTAAAGATGGTGCTCCGATCGGTAAACATGCGATCAAAGACGGAACAATGGTACAGTCCTCTGCACAGAGACCTACATACATGGGATATCTTGGTGTAAAAGAAGCTATTGATGTTCTTGAAGGAAAAGAAATCGAATTTAATACAGCAATCGAATCTTACAGCATTACAAAAGACAACATTGATGATTTTGACCTGGACGCTTGGGATTCTCTGGATGAAGACAGCACAGATGATGCAGACGCTGAAACAACAGAGGCTGCAGATACAAAAGAAGCTGACACAGAAGAAGCAAAATGATTGCAGAATCGGGCGTTGCGAGCGAATCTTGCAACGCCCACTTTAAAAAATGAGAGGTAGCATAATATGAGCGAAACAAAGCTGTTAGAGATGACAAATATAACGAAAGCATTTGCCTCCAATGTTGTGCTGAATGGTGTAAACCTTTCTGTAGATGAAGGAGAAGTTGTTGCTATCCTCGGCGAGAACGGAGCCGGAAAGTCAACCCTGATCAAGATCCTTGGTGGCATTTATAAGGCAGATTCCGGAGAAATCCGTATGCATGGAAATGTGAAAAATATTACTTCTGCTGCAATAGCAGGAGAAAATGGTATTCGTATCATTCATCAGGAAATTGTTCTGGTACCGGATAGAACAATAGCAGCAAATGTATTTCTGGGCAGAGAGCCTAAAAACAAATTTGGCCTTGTAGATGTACAGGCAATGGAAAAGCAGACACAGAAATTAATTGATGATTTGCATTTGAATTTGAAAGCAAATGAACTGGTTCGTAATCTGACGATGGGTATGCAGCAGTTGGTTGAAATCATCAAGGCAATATCGGCAGATGCAAAAGTAGTAGTTATGGATGAACCGACATCTTCTCTTTCACAGGGTGAAGTAGAAATCCTGTTCGGGATAATCCGTCTTCTTCAGAAAAAAAATATTGGAATTATCTATATTTCACATAGATTGGAAGAACTGTATGCGATTACAGACCGCATTGTAGTTCTTCGAGATGGAAAAATGGTTGGAGATCTGGAAACTGCAACAGTAGATAAAGATCATCTGATCAGCTTGATGGTAGGCCGTGAACTGGATAGCTTTTATACCAAAAACAAACATAAAATTGGTGAAGTTGCTCTGGAAACAAGAGATTTGTCTCATGCGAAATTATTCAGAAATGCAAATTTCAAAGCACGTTATGGAGAAATTGTTGGTTTTGCAGGACTGGTAGGAGCTGGTCGTACAGAACTGATGAAGACAATTTTCGGAGCATACGAAAAGAGCGGTGGAGAGATCCTTCTTGACGGAAAACCAGTCAACATCAAATCACCACGGGATGCGATCAACAATGGCATTGCATATGTATCAGAAGACCGCCGTGGGGAGGGGCTGATTCTGAAAAATGATGTCAAATTTAATATGGGTCTGGTCTGTCTGGCTGATTTTGTTAATGGAATTCATGTAAAAGACAAAGAGTGGAACGGTATGGTAGAGGATTACCGAAAGAAATTTTCCATAAAGATCACTTCTCCGAGACAGCTGACAGGAAACCTGAGCGGTGGTAATCAGCAGAAAGTCGTTCTCAGCAAATGGCTGGCAAATAAACCAAAAGTAATTATTCTGGATGAACCTACAAGGGGTATTGATGTTGCGGCCAAAGCGGAGATTTATGCGATCATTGATGAGCTGGCAGCAAATGGAGTGTGCATCATCATGGTTTCTTCGGAGCTTCCGGAGATCATCAATATGTGCAATCGTTGTTATGTTATGTGCGAAGGAAAAATCACGGGAGAAATTGACGAAACAGAATTCTCACAGGAAGCAATGATGACACTGGCAACCAAACGAGATTAAAAAGAAAATAAAAAGAAACTCTTGTCAATAAAAAAGTTAGGAGGTCTGGACATGGATGCAAAAAATAAGATCCCAGGCGTAAGTTTTGTAAAAAGGAACATTGGTACGATCATTGGTCTGATTCTCTTGGTAATTATAGTTTCTATTTCTACACCAAGATTTCTTACCTCATCAAATATTTTGAACCTGTTAAAATCCAATTCAGTAAATGCAATTATCAGTTGTGGCATGCTTCTGGCAATTCTGATGGGCGAGATTGATATTTCTGTTGGATCTACTGTAGGTTTATCAGGTATCATTGGGGCTTACATGATTACAAATGTAGGACTCCCGGTCGTACCGACTGTATTTATCTGCCTTGGTGTTGGTGCACTGGTAGGTATTGTCAATGGTGTTGCAATTTCTTATTTAAAAGTTCCGGCTTTTGTCGCAACACTGGCAACGCAGAGTATTGGACGAGGTCTTACAGAGATTATTTCAGGTGGTGTAACGATTCGTGTTCGTAACACAGGCTATACTGCACTTGGTAACCAGAATGTTGCAGGAATCTCTGTTATCATCATCTACGCTGCAGTAGTGCTTATTTTCACATGGTTCTTATTAAACAGAACACGATTTGGATATTATATCTATGCATTAGGTGGAAACAAACTTGCAGCACAGTATTCAGGTGTAAATGTAAAGAAATACAACATGCTTCCATATGTATTGATTGGTTTGTTCTGTGGATTGAGTGGTCTGATCTGGTCAGCAAGACTTGGTTCTGCGGCAGCAACTCTTGGAAGCGGATTTGAAATGGATGCGATCGCAGCTGTTGTTATCGGTGGAACCAGTATGTCTGGTGGTGTAGGAACTGTTGGAGGAACTTTCATTGGTATTCTGATCATCGGTGTTATCACAAATGGTCTGAACCTGATGGGAATCAATTCCTTCTGGCAGGAAGTATTTAAAGGAATCATCATTCTTGCAGCGGTAATCATCGATGTAGTAAGAAAATCAAAATCAAAAGACTGATAGAAAAGCATCAGACTGAATGGAGACCGTTATGGCAGACAGAATGTTATTTGCAGGTATGGATGTAGGAACCAGTGGCTGTAAGATGCTGGTATATGATCTGGATGGAACGATTGTATATCAGTCCAGCAGAAAATATCAGGAAGAAGGAAGCGACGGATATCGTGAACTGAATCCTAATCTTGTTATGGCGAATGTCAGAGAGGTTCTGAAAGATGTTGCCAAAAACTGTAAAGATGGAATTACGGCAATGGCAGTAACAAGCCTTGGAGAATCTGTGGTATGCCTGGACAAAGACAATAAAGTACTTGCAAATTCCATGCTTACCGGGGATTGCAGAGGAATTCCTGAGACCCAGGAAATCATAGACATTTTGGGAGCAGACAGAATATTTGAGACAACAGGGCTTCCGCCTAATGAACTTTACGGCCTTCCTAAATATATGTGGTTAAACCGTAATACCAATGCAGTGGAGGATGCAACTGCGATTCTGTACTACGAAGATTTTGTAGGATATATCCTTACGGGACAGAGAAAAGTCAGTTATTCATCTGCTGCTCGAAGTATGGCATTTGATATCAGAAAGTTTGAATGGTCAGAAGAATTTTTGAAACTTGCGGGTATCCGAAAGGAGCAGATGTCGGAACCAGTTCCGCCGTGTACTGTAATTGGTACGATTCTCCCTGAAATAGCAGAGGAACTGGGACTGAATAAAGATCTGAAGATTGTTGCCGGGGGTCATGATCAGACCTGTGCAGCACTTGGAAGTGGACTTTTTGCTCTCAAAGATGGTGAATGCGGAATGGGAACCTGCGAATTTATGTTTACGATGCTTCCCAGGGTTATGATGACACCATATATGATGAGAAATGATTTTACCTGTATTCCGTATGTATTTCCGGATACCTATCTTTCAAGCATTGAAGTGACAACCTGTGGTGCTTTGAAAAACTGGGCAAAGGACAGTATTTTCCGTGACATTGACCGGAAATGCAGGGAAGAAGGCAGAAACTTTTTTCAGTATATGGATGATCTGTCCAGAGATGTAAAAACGGATGTTATGGTACTTCCACAGTTTGGTTCGGCAGGAAATCCAGATCTTTCCATGGATGCAAGAGGAACGATTACAGGTCTTACGATTCACACAAAGCCGGAAGAATTGTATAAAGCAATTTTGGAAGGTATGGCTTTTCAGATGTATCTTGCATATGAACGTATGCAGGAGCTGGGAACAGAGATGAATTGTATTGCTGTGACGGGAGGTGGTGCAGCATCGGAGCTGACACTTCAGATTCGGGCAGATGTATTTGGAATGGAAGTTTATTCTCTGGAAAGTGCGGAAGCCGGTACGCTGGGATGTATGCTTATGTCGGCGACGGCCGTAAATGCGTATCCGTCTCTGGAGGAAGGGATTAAGAGAGCAGTAAAAATAAAGAAGAAATATGTTCCTGAAGCCAATATGACTCAATATTATCGAGAAAAATTTGAGCGTTATAAGCGTTTTTATGAAGTAATGCATGATTTTCACTGATCATGTAGCAGAGCAATAGTAACATAGCAGCATAGAGAATAGAAATGGAGGAGCTTACTATGAAACTTGTAAATGGATTCAAACTTATGGAGTATGCAAAAAGAAATAATTTAGTATTACCAGCTTTTAATACAACCAACCTGGAAATGACATATGCAATTGCAGATGGTCTGATGAAAGCAAACCTTCCGGGATATATTCAGATTTCTTCAAACAACCTGCGCCTTTCCAATCCGGCGATCATTGCAGATATGGCGGCAGATGCAGTAAAGAGATCTGAAACACCGATCGGTCTTCATCTGGATCATGGTAAATCTTTTGAAGATGTTAAAGCCTGCATTGATGCAGGATTTACTTCCATCATGATCGATGCCTCCCATCTTCCGTTTGAAGAAAACGTAAAAGAATGCCGCAGGGCCGCTGACTACTGCCATTTCTACGGAGTTCCGGTTGAAGCAGAACTTGGTGCGCTTCGTGGAAAAGAAGAAGATATCGTAAATGAAGCAGAATGCAAAACAGATCCGGATATGGTTGCAGAATTTGTTGAAAAAACAGGCTGTGATACATTGGCAGTTTCTGTAGGTAATGTACATGGCCTTTGTCTGAATCCACAGATTGATATTCCGCTGCTTGAAAAAATCAATCAGGTTTCCAAAGTTCCGCTTGTTCTTCATGGTGGTTCCGGTATTCCGAAAGAAGTTATCTGGGAAGCAAAGAAACATGGACTGATCAAAATCAACTATGGTTCTGATCTTCGCAAGGAATTTGTTAAAACATTTGGATGTGCTTATGAAGAGAATCACAATGAACATGATGTGATTCATTTAAGTCTTGAGGCTGTTGAAGAAGTAAGCAGAAAGGCACAGGAGCTTGTGACAATGATCAACGAGCACTAAATTTTTCTGTAAGGCGGGTGTTGGTGTGAGTGATACATATTTAGGAATTGACTTAGGAACTTCTTCTATGAAGATGGTACTGACAGATTCAGAAAAGCATATTCTGGGACAGATTTCAGAAGATTATGAGGCTGTACAGTCACAGAATGGATGGTCTGAAATTGATCCGGAAATCTGGTTTCAGGCTATGCAGAGAGGAATGCGTCATATTTTTGAAGGACAGAATCCAGAGTCATTAAAAGGAATCGGTGTGACCGGGCAGATGCATACTTTGATCGTTATTGGAGAAGATGGCAGGCCAGTAAGACCGGCAATGATGTGGAATGACACCAGGACAAAGGATCTTCTTCCGGAATTAAAAGAAAAGATTCTGGAATTTCCGGAAGGAGAATATCTTTCACAGACAATATCTACGGGAAGTCCGGCAGCAAATCTGTATTGGCTGAAAGTGTCTGAACCTGAAAATATGAAGAAGGTTAGAAAGTTTCTGATTGGGCCGGATTATCTGGTATATCGCCTGACGGGAAATCAGACAACCGATTATTGTGAAGCTTCTACCTCCTGTCTTTATGAAATCTGTAACAAATGTTGGTCGGAGGAGATACGGAAGCTGATCGGATTGGATCGGAGCTGTTATCCGGAAATTCGGGGAAGTGCAGAAAGTGCAGGAAAAATACTTTCAGAGATGGCTGAAGAATTTGGAATCAGCAAAGAAGTGGAAGTGATTGTCGGAACCGGAGATAACCCTGCTACAGCAATCTCGACAGGGTGTTTAGGACTGGGATATCCGGTAGTATCGCTTGGAACTTCGGGCGTGTTTATGATGCCGATCGACAAACCGGAGAGCCAGACAAAAGGAAAAAAGATATTGTTTTCCTTTGATGATAAAAAGTTTCAATACCTTGTGCAGGGCGTTGTTCAGTGCAATGGTAATACATTTGACTGGTGGAATAAAAACATCATGGAATTGAAGCGGTTCAAGGAACTGACTACTTCAATCGATGTAAACAGCAATGCACAGAATGATCTTATTTTTTATCCTCATCTGGATGGTGACAAGACCATATATGCAGATCCCGAACTCCGGGGAGCTTTTATCGGATTAAATCTGACAACCTCACAGGAAAATCTGTTCTACGCTGTGATTGAAGGATTGTGCTTCGGTTTTCGGGAGCTGGCAGAAAAGATGCATTTGCCGCTGGAAAAATATGGGACAGTAAAAGTCGTTGGCGGCGGTGCAAAAAGTCCGGTATGGCTTCAGACAATGGCGAATGTATTGAATATTGCCGTTGAGAAAATGGAAGGAATGATCGGACCGGCATTTGGAATTGCACTTCTGGCAGCATATAAAGGTGGCAGTATTACTTCTCTGGAACAGATATCCGAGGGTAATGTGAAGATTGAATGCCGCTATGAGCCAAATGAGGAAGCGGTTGCAGCCTGTCAGAAAAAATATCAGGAATATTTGAGGATACGTTCCGGACTTCAGTATATTAAAAATGGAATTATGGAATAGAAAAGAATCAGGGGCTCCAGATGGATGGTGTTCCTGATTTTTTTTATGTTATTGCGAATATTCTATTGACAAAAATTCTCATTTATCATAGGGTTAGTTTGTACGTACTAAATGAGAAAAAGTATCAATAACAGGGAAAGATAAGAGGAAAGCAGATATGACATCATTACGTGAATTACCGATCGGAAAAACTGCGACAATACGCTCTGTCGGAGGAGAGGGCGCGCTGAGACAACATTTCCTGGATATGGGGCTGATTCCAAAAGGAGAAGTTACCATGGTGAAATATGCACCAATGGGAGATCCTATGGAATTACGTATTCATAGCTATGAACTGACATTGCGTCTGGCAGATGCAGAAAAAATAGAGATAGAGAATATTCGTGATGCTGTTAAGCCATCAGAAGGAAAGGCAGCACACAAAAAAGATATTTCTAAAGCAATCCCACACCCTGGTCTTGGTGAGGGTGGTAAATATCATATTAAAGAAAACGAACATCCGCTTCCGGACAGTGAAATACTGACCTTTGCACTTGCCGGAAACCAGAACTGTGGAAAAACAACACTGTTTAACCAGCTGACAGGTTCCAGTCAGCATGTCGGAAACTTTCCAGGAGTTACCGTAGACAGAAAAGACGGAAACATCCGTGGCAGAAGTAATACACTTGTGACTGATCTTCCGGGAATTTATTCCATGTCACCGTATTCCAGTGAAGAGATCGTGACCAGAAATTTCGTGCTGGACGAACACCCAAAGGGAATCATCAATATTGTAGATGCAACCAATATAGAGCGAAATCTTTATCTGACCATGCAGCTGATGGAACTGGATATTCCGATGGTCCTGGCATTGAATATGATGGATGAAGTCCGGGAAAACGGAGGTTCCATCCTGGTGAACCAGATGGAAGAGATGCTGGGAATCCCGGTCATTCCGATTTCAGCAGCCAAGAATGAGGGAATTGATGAGTTGGTTCAGCATGCACTTCATGTGGCAAAATATCAGGAAAAACCACAGATCATCGATTTTTGCGATGCTAATGAAGATGGCGGAGCAGTACATAGATGCCTCCATGCGATCATGCATCTGATCGAGGACCATGCCAAAGCAGCAAGAATCCCGGTTCGCTTTGCAGCAGCAAAACTTGCGGAAGGTGATCAGCTGATCATGGACAGTCTGAATCTGGATCAGAACGAGAAAGAAATGCTGGAGCATATTGTTAAACAGATGGAAACTGAACGTGGTCTGGACAGAGCAGCGGCAATCGCACATATGCGTTTTGATTTTATTGAAAAAGTCTGTGATGAAACGGTTGTGAAACCAAAAGAAAGTAAAGAACATCTTCGCAGTATGAAAATCGATAAGATCCTCACGGGAAAATACACGGCTATTCCATGTTTTATCGGTATTATGGGTCTGGTGTTTTTCCTGACATTCAGTGTGATCGGTGCGTTTCTCCAGAATATTCTGGACATGGGAATCACAGCACTCGGAAATATCGTTGATCATTGGATGACGGCTGCTGGTGTGAATGATGTACTGCATTCACTGGTTATGGATGGGGTATTTAATGGAGTAGGAAGTGTATTGAGTTTCCTTCCGGTAATCGTAACCCTGTTTTTCTTTCTCTCCTTGTTGGAGGACAGTGGATACATGGCACGAGTTGCCTTTGTTATGGACAAGCTGCTTCGAAAGATCGGACTTTCCGGAAGAAGCATCGTGCCGATGCTGGTCGGATTTGGATGTACGGTACCAGGGGTTATGGCGAGCCGTACGCTTCCATCTGAACGAGACCGTAAGATGACGATCTTACTGACACCATTTATGAGCTGTTCGGCAAAACTTCCGATTTATGCATTTTTTACGGCAGCATTTTTTCCGGATCACGGTGCGATCGTGATGATCGCGTTGTACTTCGGTGGCATCATCATGGGAATTCTGATGGCGCTGCTGATGCGAAAAACATTGTTCAGTGGTGAGGCAGTGCCTTTTGTTATGGAATTACCGAACTACCGTATGCCGGGTGCGAAGAATGTAGGACATCTTCTCTGGGATAAAGCAAAAGATTTCCTGCAGAGAGCGTTTACCGTTATTTTCATGGCGACACTGGTGATCTGGTTCCTGCAGACATTCAATACACATCTGAGCATTGTAACAGATTCCAAAGACAGTATTCTGGCAATGGTGGCAAGTGTGATTGCTCCGATCTTCAAACCAATGGGATATGGAGACTGGAGGATTTCCACAGCTCTGATCACTGGATTTATGGCAAAAGAGAGCGTGGTATCAACACTTTCTATCCTGTTTGGAAATACAGCGGCTTTGCTTGGAAGTATTACATCACTTTCCGCAGCAAGTCTTCTGGCTTTTTGTCTGCTGTATACACCTTGTGTGGCAGCTATTGCTTCAATCAAACGTGAACTTGGTGGCAAATGGGCAATTTTTGTTGTGCTTGCCCAGTGCGTGATCGCATGGCTGGTTTCTTTTGCGGTTTATCTGGTAGGAGGATTGTTCTTCTGACGACTGACATTCAGCGCCAGCCCCATTTCCCCGAGCAGAAATACAATGGAAGTACCTCCGTAACTGATGAAGGGGAGAGTAATTCCGGTGTTGGGAATGGTATTGGTAACGACGGCAATATTCAGAATAACCTGAATCGCCAGATGCCCCATGATTCCGGCAGCGATCATGGCACCGGAAAGTTCCTGACAGTTCATGGAGATGACACAGAGTCTCCAGAGCAGCAGGGCAAAAATAAGAATCAGGATGATGGCACCTGTCAATCCCATTTCTTCGCATATAATTGAAAAGATCATATCATTCTGGGCTTCGGGAACGAAGCCCAGTTTTTGTATGCTGTTGCCAATGCCTCTGCCAAAAAGGCCGCCGCTTCCGATAGCGTAAAGTCCCTGGATCGTCTGAAATCCTTTTTCATATTTTTCCGGTTCGCGCCAGATTGCGAGACGTTCCAGACGATAGCTTTCCGCAGCAAGAAAGATCGCGATAAAACCGATGCCGGCTCCACCAAGTGCTGCAAACTGTATATAGCGAGGGCTGGCAGCGAAGATCAGGATAACTCCGATTCCCAGAATGATGATGGCAGTACTCAGGTTGTTAGAGCCAACAAGGCCTACGATTGGAAGCAGTGTGAGCATAGTGCGACACATAAACCAGAACCCGTCTGTTCGTTTATGGGATCTTTCAATCTGCCAGGTCAGAAAAAGCACAACGGAAACTTTGGCAAACTCAGAAGGCTGGAAAGAAAGTGGACCGAGATTCAGCCAGCGCTTTGAACCGTTGATCTCCTGTCCGAAAAGCAGAACAGCGGTGGACAAGAGCATGGAAAGCAGGTAGGCGGCCGGTGCAAGACGGACGAAAAAGTGATAGTCTATGGAAGAAACCAGATACATGGCACCAAGGCCGAGAGCTGTGGCAAAAAGTTGTTTCTTAAAATAATAGGCAGAGTCGTGAAAACGTACTCTGCCATTATATTCACTGGCACTAAAAAGAATGAGCAGTCCCAAAACAGCCAGAATAAGAACAAGAGTCAGCATGATCGAATCTGCTTGATGTGTAGAATGGGGTTGTTTGTCCTGTGACATGGCAGACTCCGAGAGGCTTTTATTTAAAGGTATAGATATAATTCAAAAAATATGCATGAGGGATTGTACAAAAAGAGCTGTGTGTTATAATTTACAATATACTAATGGGAGACGAGGAGTATTTATGTCCTATATAGAAAATCTGGAAAAGCAGTTATTTGAGATGCAGGATCTGAAATATCGGGATTTCCACAGTAAATTATTGCCGGGTATTGACAGGGAAACCATTATAGGAATCCGTACACCGATTCTCCGCAAGTTTACAAAAGAATTTGCAGAGACACTGGAAGCAGAACTTTTTCTGAAGGATCTGCCACACCGATATTATGAAGAGAATAATATGCATATGATGATCATAAGCTGGATCAAAGACTATGAGGTGTGCCTGAAAGAAGTGAAAAAACTGCTTCCATATGTAAATAACTGGGCAACCTGTGACCTTCCGGCACCAAAGTGTTTTGCGAAGCATAAAGAAGAGCTGCTTCCGGAAATCAGAAACTGGATCTCATCGGGAGAAACTTATACGATTCGTTATGGAATCGGTATGCTGATGAATTTTTATCTGGATGAAGATTTCAGACCGGAATATCTGAAGCTGGCAGCAGATATACGGTCTGAAGAATATTATGTAAACATGATGATCGCCTGGTATCTTGCGACGGCCCTTGCAAAGCAATGGGAGGCGACCATTCCGTATATCGAGGAACGACGTCTGCCGGAATGGGTACACCGTAAGACCATTCAGAAGGCGGTGGAGAGCTACCGGATCACACCAGAGCAGAAGGCATATTTAAAGAGTTTCAGATAGAAGGAATAAGTGAAATCAATCCTCATCTACCCAGACTGGCAGAGGAAGATTATTTTCCAGCGCATGTTTGATTTCAGAGTAGTATTCTACTTTGTGATGGACATGTGCTGAATCTTTTTGAAGCTGGATCAGCTTTTTATTTACAATTTGTTCCTGATCTTTTAGAAGAGAGATAATTTTATCAATGTGAGCTGCTTCATCTGCCTCATATATAAAAAATTTTCGAAGTTGTGGGATAGTCATTCCTGTGCGTTTGAAACAGTTGATACATTTAAGACGTTCAACATGTTCATCACTGTATATACGTTGTCCGGAAGAGGATTTGGGTACTTCTGGAAGGAGTCCTTCACTTTCGTAATAACGAAGTGTAGATGATGGTAACTCAAACATTTCGGATATTTCTCTGATCGTATAGTTTTTCATTAGATGCGATACCTCCTGTAAAAAATTAAATGCCGAATCACAAATTTACTTTTATATAAAATTCTTGACTTCAAGTATACTTGAAGTGCTAATCTTTGTAAAGAGAAGTAAATATATTCGTATTGGGAGGAAAAGAATATGTACACTGCGTCTAAAGAAAGATACACAACCATGGAATACGATCATTGTGGAAACAGTGGTCTGATGCTGCCAAAGGTGTCACTGGGATTATGGCATAACTTTGGAGACACCGCAAATTTTGAAAATATGAGAAAGCTTTGTTTTACGGCTTTTGATAGTGGAATCACACAGTTTGATCTGGCAAATAATTATGGTCCGGAACCAGGAAGTGCAGAAAAGAACTTTGGCCGCATTCTGAAAGAAGACCTGGGCGTTTATCGTGATGAGCTGATCATTACAACAAAAGCCGGATATGAGATGTGGGATGGCCCTTATGGGAACTGGGGAAGCCGCAAGTATCTTCTTGCCAGTCTGGATCAGAGTCTGAAACGTATGGGCCTTGATTATGTAGATATTTTCTATCATCACAGAATGGATCCGGATACACCGCTTGAAGAGACCATGGGTGCACTGGCAAGTGCAGTACAGAGCGGCAAGGCAATTTATGTCGGACTTTCCAATTATGATGGAGAGACATTAAAGAAGGCTACTGCAATTCTGAAGGATCTGCATTGTCCGTTTGTCATCAATCAGAACCGTTATTCTATTTTTGATCGAACAGTAGAGAAGAATGGTCTGAAAAAGGCAACTGCTGAGCTGCAAAAGGGTCTGATCACATTCAGCCCGCTTGCACAGGGACAGCTGACTGACCGTTACCTGCATGGAATCCCGGAAGACAGCCGTATCCGTACCGACGGCAGATTCCTTAAAGAAAGTACTTTGGATGAACACAGACTAGATCAGATCCGTAAACTGAATGAGCTGGCAGCACAGCGAGGAGAAAAGCTTGCAGATATGGCACTTGCATGGCTTCTGCAGCAGAAAGAAGTGACCAGTGTTCTGATTGGTGCATCCAAGACACAGCAGATTCTGGATAACATAAAAGCAATTTCCAGTGCACCGCTCACTGAGGAAGAACTGAAACTGATTGATGAGATCTCATTAAATTGAAGAGCCAACTCTGGAAGAAAAAGCAAAGATGGACAAAGAGTATAACATCTGGAAGATCGGAACCATTGTTGCGACGATCATTGCACTTGGAATTTATATTATTCCGGTGCTCTTCTAAGAGATAAATAAGTAAGACATACCACATAAATCCCCCGCATACACTGTAAAAACGGTGTCTTCGGGGGATTTTTCTTTGAAGGATTATATCGAAGAACGTGCAGTGGAGATTGCACATTACATAATAGAAACAAAAGCGACAGTACGACAGACGGCGAAAAAATTTGGAATCAGTAAGAGTACAGTACATAAAGATGTGACAGACCGGCTGATCCAGATCAATCCGGCACTGGCGGGAGAGGCGCGTAAGATTCTGGATGTGAATAAAGAAGAACGTCACATCCGTGGCGGACTTGCTACCCGGGAGAAATATCTGCATATGCATCATTGAAAACAGCAAAATGGGAGATGCTCAGGAACAGTTAAGAATATACGCATAAAAGTATAAAAAAGAAGCAGCTGGATCACAGCTGCTTCAGTATGTCTAACAATCGTGTATTATCTTCAGGCATCATGATGCAGAACCGGACAAATTCTCCGTCCAGGCACTGGAAAGAAGAACAGTCACGAATCATCAGCCCTTTTTTGATGCAGGCTTCAAATACATCTGCGGAAGTCAGGCCTTCTTTCTGGATTTTCAGAAGGATAAAGTTTGCATATGCCGGATAGACCTTGAAGATTGGAAGTTTTTTTAATTCGGTTTCCATCCGGTCACGTTCACCGAGGATCAGCTCACGTGCCCTGCGGAAATAGTCATGGTCAAGGAGCATTTTTTTTCCGGCAAATGCACCAAGACTATTCAGAGACCATGGCGTTTGCTTTTCTCTCATTCGGGCGAGAAATTCTCTGTTTCCTGTAATGCCATAGCCGAGACGCATACCCGGAGCCGCATAAAATTTAGATACACCACGCAGAACCATCAGATTTGTAAATTCTCTGGTCAGAGGAACCGCTGTTACTGCATTGATGTCCGGTGCAAATTCCACGTATGTTTCGTCAATCATGACAAAAATATTTTTTCCAGAACAGAACGCAATCAACTTTCTCAAATCTTCCTGCATGATCGCAGAAGAAGTCGGATTATTCGGATTACAGATGATCAGGAAATCATAGCCTTTTTCCAGTGTTTTACACAGATCATCCACATCCAGAATAAAGTTACGTTCTTCCTGTAGATGATAATATTCCTGGGTGCTTCCGGAGAAAGAAAGTTCTCTTGAATATTCGGAATAAGTCGGTCCGAGGATCAGAGTATGCTTTGGTGCACGCTCCTGGATAAGCAGGGAGATCAACTCGCTGGAGCCATTTCCCGGAAGAATAAATTCTGCAGGAATCTGACAGTATGCAGCAATCGTATTTCGGAGGCTGACATAATCTCTGTCTGGATAAGAAGAAAACAGATCTATATTTTCTGCAATTTCTTTTTTGACAGAAGCAGAAAGACCAAGTGGATTGACGTTTGCTCCGAATTTAACGATATCTTCTTTATTCAAATGATAGTAAGCGCAAATTTTTTCTATATCACTTCCGTGAAAAACCATTTTAGTAGTCATTGGTATACACTCCTTTTTTCGCTATTTACTATAATAAAGCATGGAAGCAATTTTTACAATAGACAACCGACAGGGATGTGTTATACTAAAGAACATGAGTGTTTAAAGCAAAGTCGCCGTTAAGACGATTTCGATGTTTAACAGAAATATATGATAAGGACAGGAGAAACAGATATGAAACTGCAGATGGTACAGAATGCGTTAAAACAGAAAAATATCAAATATGAATATACAGAAGAAGATGACTGTGGAAGTCTTGATTTCATGTTTCGCGGACTTCGTTTTCATGTGTGGGAATATCACGATGAAGTCTGGGGAGCAGAGACAAATATCTATGAAGCAGGCAGAAGCCAGGATATCGAGGGCGATTACGAAAAAGAAATTGCTGCAGAGATTCTGTCATGGCCGGATATGATTAATAATTAAACAGGAGACAGATAATATGAAACTGATGAACATTGCCGATGAAGGCGCACAGTATAAATGGCAGCTGTATGACTTATACGATAAGGCGTTTCCAGAGCAGGAAAAAAAGCCACTCCAGGTTATGGAACAGCTGGCTGCTGATGGAAAGATGGAAATGCTTGCGTTGGTCGATGAGGATGAATTTGCAGGTCTGGCGATCAATCTAATCGATGAAGAGCAGAATCGGGCTCTTCTGGACTATTATGCAATCGCACCTGAGAAACGAAATGGTGGTTATGGAAGCAAAGGTCTGGAAGTGCTTCTGGAGCGCTTTAAAAATTATAAATATATTTTTGAGATTGAAACACAGGATGAAAAAGCAGAGAATGCAGAAGAACGTAAGAGAAGAAAAGCGTTTTATCTGCGAAATGGTCTTAAAGAGACCGGTCTGTTTGTAAATGTTTATGATACAGATTTTGAACTTCTCACGCCGGATGGAGAGTTGACTTTCTGGGAATATGTGGATTTTCTCAGAGAAGTTATGTACGAAGAATATGTGGAAATTCTTCGGCCTACACTGATTGCGATGAAGAAGAAATAATAAATAACAAAAGAAGTTGAGGACAGGGAACGTGGGAGAAAAAGTGATATTAGTTTATCTGGTAGTATGTTTTTTTGTATTTCTGGCAGGATTTGTAGATTCGAT
>OLRR01001175.1_pt1 | contig 17515 bp, 17 predicted proteins | sample 1671941 | NCBI WGS metagenome assembly OLRR01 (sample SAMEA3136628, study PRJEB25190) | human gut metagenome
GGCGGTATTTGCACTCCTTGCAGGAACGGCAACGACATTCAGCGTGGCAACGCCGCTGATGGCAAGTGCAATCAATGCATTGTTTCATATCAATCTGGACCGGAACGCAGTGACAATTGTGATTCTGCTGATTACGTGTTTTGTGTACACGTATTCGCTGCTTCACGGCTTCCGCGGAATCGGTTTTCTGGCAAAGCTCTGCATCTATCTGTTTTTCGGGCTACTGGCGTACGTGCTGCTGTTCGGCGGACAGACGCGGTATATTATCGAGACGGGATTTTCATCGCTGGGACGGATGATTCAGTATTTCCCGACGTTGGCGACCGATACCGATCCGCTGCGCGAGACGCATTTTCCGCAGAACTGGACTATTTATTACTGGGCATACTGGATGGTATGGTGCGTGGCGGCGCCATTTTTTATCGGAAGTATTTCCCGGGGAAGAACGGTGCGGCAGACAATCCTTGGCGGATATGGATTCGGCGTTGGCTCCACGATTTTAAGCTTTATCATCCTGGGAAATGAATCGATGGGGATGCAGATGGCGGGAAAAGCGGATTTTATCGCGCGGTATGCCAAAGACGGTGATCTCTATGGAATGATTATCGCCATGATCCAGAAGATCCCGTGTGCATCGCTGGTTCTTGTCGTTCTGCTGCTCACGATGATTGCCTTTTATGCGACCTCGTTTGATTGCCTCCCGCATATATTTTTCATCTGCAGTCATTTTTACTCCTTACTATCTCGGCGGTCTTCGCACCTGCCGGCACCAGTAGCCGAATTGCTGATTTTCATTTCTTTCCTGTGGTTCAAGCGTCACATTCACATCTGCTTCTGCAATAAATTCCGGAAATCCAAATGTTGCCGCCGCTCTTGCTTCCCGTTCATGATAAATGCCAGGAACTCCCAGCTTTAATTGATTACCTTCGTCGATCAGAACAAGATGCCGGTAATTATAATATCCATGAAGCAGAAAATTATTATTGGCAAGTTTCCACTCGCATCGTGGCAGGATACTGATTTCTCCACGCTGGATTTTCATGATTTGCCGCCGGAAATTTTGCAAATCTATGTCTCTATCGTCTTTTTTCAGATCTTTTTTCTCCGAGGATTCTTCTACTGTTTCCTGTTCTTTTTTCTCCGGGAGCTCTTCTACTGTTTCCTGTTCCTTTTTCTCCGAGGATTCTTCTACTGTTTCCTGTTCTTTTTTCTCTGGCTGTTCTTCTTCCAGATTTTCTGTCTCTTCATCGTCCCCGAACTGCGTTTCTACCTCTGCCTCTTTTTCGTCTATACTCTTAATACTCTTAGATTCCCCGGCGGTTTTATCACTATCGAATTCTTGAAAGACCTTTGCCCTCGCAATATCAAGGTCTCCATACATTTCCTCATTCCAAAGCGCTACATAAAATGCTTCCTTGGGATCACCAAGACCAAGCCCACAAATGTCATCTTTTTTCTCACACGTCTGACCGACACTCTGCTCTGTCTTTCCATAGCCAGCTCTTATCAGTTCTTCTGTATAGCAAAAACATCCCCCGCAGGAAATCATTCCAATCTGTATCTCTCCTGCCGGAACGAAAAGTATATTTCCCATCTCAGAATCCAATTTTATAAGATAACAGGAAATATTTTCATTGTTTTTTCCACACAGCCCTTTCCCATGTACAGAAATCGTTGTTTCTTTCCCATCTTGTTCGACTTTTACAAACCCGACATTTCTTTTTTTCTGATTCCCTTCATATTCATACAGATATCGAATAAACCTCTTCAATCCTATCCGTCCTGACTTGTATCATTTACCACAGTCTATTCTGTTCCACTCAAAAACATTCCTCGCATTTCCTGATAAAGACGCATTGCATAGCTGTCCGTCATTCCACATATATAATCTGTCACAAGCAGAATCCTCAAATACAGTTTTTCCGCCTCCGTCTTGCCCTCTGCCTGACAATGATATGCCCGCTTATAGTTATCAGAAATAAATGACACAATCCTAAGATCCATGGAATTTAATTTCTGCGAAGGATCATCATATTTGATGATTGCTGTCATAAACTTATTCAAAAGATCACTCAGCATGACAGATTCTGTCACTTCCATTCGATAAATAGGTTCCGATGTAAAGACTTCTCTGTATGCCAGGTCACCAAGAAGCTGCATCAGCCGCTCACAGTAAGTACCGTGAAACAGATCATACTTATATTCACCCTTCATAATTGCATCATAATTCGATGTAAACCCATAAGTTGCGCAGTTGATCACAAATCCCTGAACACGGATGATCCAGTTCTTTACTGCATACTCCTCTGGATTTGCCACATGCATCTCTTTCCCCCGAAAATATAACTCTTCCAGCTTATCCGCCGGACGAAATATATTCGTTTCCTGATGATACATCATTTGCAGTTCCTTAAGTTCCTCCAGCAATGTATGATAACTTAAGTACCCTTTTACAAATGCATCCTCGATATCCGCAGTCTTATATGCTATGTCATCTGCCGCCTCTAATATAAACGTCAACGGATGCCGACAGCCATTCGTTCCAGTCTCCCTCTCGATCTCACGGAACATTTTCTCATCTGCCAGATAATATCCCATCTTGCGCGTCTTAATATCCCCGGAATCCAAGTCGATTCCTGTGGACGGCACCGGATATTTTACAATGGTGCTCAGAAGCGCATACGTCAGGTTCATACCTCGCTCATCCACTAGAAAATGCAGTTTCGTCACAAGCCGGAACGCCTGTGCATTTCCTTCAAAATGATACAGATCCTCTACCATCTGCCGGCTCATCACTTGTTCCATCGGCTTTCCATGATATGTCATAAGTGGCAGCTTCCGTTCGAACCACTCCCGGATCACATCTTCTCCAAAATGCCCAAAGGGCGGATTCCCGATATCGTGAATCAGCCCTGCGCATTGCAAAATATTACATATATCTTCTTTCATCTGTGGTGTAAACTCAGAATCTTTTTTGTAAACTAAAATGTTTTCTCCGATGTTCTGTCCAAGAGATTTTGCAAAAGAAGAAACCTCCAGAGAATGAGTTAGTCTTGTCCGGATAAAATCACTTTTATCCAGTGGAAATACCTGTGTCTTATCTTGAAGTCTTCGAAATGAAGCACTGCCAATAATTCGATGGTAATCTTTTTCAAATTCACTCCGCAAGTCTGAACTTTTAGCATTTCTCCCTCTCGTCTGTCCACCACGACATCTCTTTGCCGACAGAAGTTCTTCCCATCTCATCTTCTTATTTCTCCTCACAAATGATCTACTATTACTTAATCCAGATAAATCGGAGGCTCGTAATCCTTGCCGAGAAGCGCTTTCTTGCGCTCCTGATATCCAAGGAATGCCCACTCTGTCATGTCGGTCCACTGATGATCACTTCTGTCATAGACCTGGACATAACCGATTCTCTTTGGATGCATTCTCACACTGTTGGATTCATATTCCATGCCCGTATATGGGTTGATATCACCCACATTTTCTTCTTCCGGAGCTTCCCAATCCTGTGCGGTATCAGCAAACTCTTCTTCCATATCCTGTTGATTTTCCTCAACATATTCTTCGTATGCCTGCTCCTCTTCCTGATACGGTTCTGACTCCTGATACTCTTCAGCTTCCTGATATTCTTCCGGCTCCTGATGCTCTTCAGCTTCTTGATATTCTTTCGGCTCCTGATATTCTTCTGACTCCTGATACAGTTCTTCTGATACAGCCTCTTCTGTCTTGTCTTCCGGCTGCGCCTGATTCATCGCAGATTCTGCCTCCAACTGTTCTGTGGCAGCTTCCTGCTTGTCCTCATGAACCGCCTCTGCTTGCTTTTTCTTACGGCGCGGGAAATAAGCCCTCCAGCCACGTGGCTTCTCCTGCTCTTTTTCCTGTTCCTTTTCTCGCTCTCTTTCTCTTTCTCTTTCTTCTCTGTCTTCTCTTGCCTTCTTCTCTTCAGCCTCTATCGCAGCCATTTCTTCCAGAATATCCTTCACATCCTCCTGCTTGTTGTACTCAGGAACTTCCGAAGACTGCGGCTCTTCTTCATATTCTGCCGGTTCTTCATATTCTGCCGGCTCCTCATATTCTACCGGTTCTTCATATTCTACCGATTCTTCATATTCTGTCTGGTCTGCATATTCTGTCTGGTCTGCATATTCTGATGTTTCTTCCATCTGATCTAAATCTTTATGGATATCTACCAGTTCTCCAATTGTAATATCACGTTCTGCTCCAGATATGCCAAATTCCCTTGCTTTTACCGGCTGTTCTTCCTGTACCTGCTCTGGTTCATCATACTCCAGATTCAGTGTCAGCTGTTGTGGTTCTTCATCTATAATAATATTATTTTCAGCTCGCTTATCGATTTTGATATTTTCACGGGTTGTATATTCACTATCCGCATTCTCTTCCAGTATACTCAGATGAAATGGGCACTCTAATATAGATGCAATTAAACGCATGTCCTGTTCCTGAAAATTATCTCTGGCCAGTCTCTGCGTCAGATTCTGTCTGGACATTTTCTTTCCTGTTCGTTCTTCAATCATCTCCGCAAGCTGCTTGATCGTCATATCTTTACGGTTCAGAACGATTTTGACCTGTTCCCCAAATGTTAACTCTAACATCGCCTTTCCTCCTTATTAAATTTCCCTTACTCTCCCTTGAGAATTTTCTGTCTTTGTAAACTTTTTTGTTGCTAGATAAACCCTTATTTTTCCTCTTTCATTTTAGCAAATGCCCTGTATCAAGTCAACTTAATTAAACTGGAACATAATGAGAGATATTTTCATAAAACCCATTGACAAATGCTATTCTAACGGGGTACTATATGTATTAGTTTCACACTTTAAACAACTAAAATTTTACAGTGCGAATATTATAGATATTACATATATAAAGGTATAGAAGGAGTTACTATTATGATTATTGTATTAAAACCACTTTCCCCAAAGGAAGATATTGAACGTGTTGAAAATATGGTCAAAGCAAGAGGTCTGGACACTCACGTAATTGAAGGAGCAGAGATGACGATCATCGGCTGTATCGGTGACACATCACGTATCGACGCGAAACTCTTCGAAGTTGATCCTGCTGTCACAAAGGTTATGCATGTGCAGGAGCCTTACAAATTAGCAAGCCGCGCTTTCCACCCGGACAACTCCATCATCGATGTGTCCGGAGTCAAGGTTGGAGGAGATAATCTGGCGCTGATCGCCGGACCTTGTTCTGTAGAATCTGTAGACCAGGTTCTTGAGATTGCAAAAGCTGCGAAAGCTTCTGGAGCCAACATGCTCCGCGGTGGTGCTTTCAAACCTCGTACAAGTCCATATTCATTCCAGGGACTCGGTCTTGAAGGTCTGGATATCCTCTGTGAAGCAAAAGCTGCAACAGGACTGCCAATCGTTACAGAATTGATGTCCGCCGAATATCTGGATGTATTCAACGAAAAAGTTGACCTGATACAGATTGGTGCAAGAAACATGCAAAACTTCGATCTGTTGAAACAGTTAGGACAGGTAGACCGCCCGATTCTTCTGAAACGTGGTCTAAACGCTACCTACGAAGAGTGGCTGATGTCTGCAGAATACATTATGGCATCCGGTAATGAAAATGTTATTTTATGTGAGCGCGGTGTCCGTACATTTGAATCCTATACAAGAAATACACTGGATCTCCAAAGTATCCCGGTTATCCAGAAACTTTCACATCTTCCGATCATCATTGATCCAAGCCATGCCGGTGGAAAATGGTGGCTGGTTGAACCAATGGCTAAGGCTGCTGTTGCTGCAGGAGCAAACGGTCTGATGATCGAGGTTCACAACAATCCTGAGATGGCACTGTGCGACGGTTCCCAGTCTCTGAAACCTGCGAAATATGATGCATTGCTGAAACAGGTTGCTGAGATCGCAAAAGTAGTCGGAAAAACATTTTAACTATTCAAGACCCGTTCGCGGGTCTTGACGTTTTCACAGGTGTAAAAGAAAGAAGAGGATTATCAGCATGGAATTATATGTAGACCTCGGAGCACACAGCTACTCCATTTATATTGAAAATAATATTTTGAAAGATACCGGAAGCTATATCGAAAAAGTTTACTCCGGGAAAAAAATCATGATCATCTCAGACGACAACGTATTTCCTCTGTACGGAGATACTATTGTAAAAACACTGGAAGATAAATATGAGGTTCATTCTCTTATTCTCCCACACGGTGAGCCAACCAAGAGTTTTCAAAGTCTTCCGAAAATCTATTCCGCACTTTTGGAAGCCCGTTTTTCACGAAGTGATCTGATCATTGCCCTCGGAGGCGGTGTCATCGGAGATCTGGCAGGATTTGCAGCCGCAAGCTTCCTTCGCGGGATCAAGTTTATCCAGATTCCGACCTCACTTCTGGCACAAGTCGATTCTTCCGTCGGTGGAAAAGTCGCCGTAGATCTGCCGGAAGGCAAGAACCTGGTCGGTGCTTTTTATCAGCCGGCTCTTGTGCTCATCGACCCACTTGTGTTAAATACACTGCCAGAGCGTTACATCAACGACGGTATGGGCGAGGTCATCAAATACGGCTGCATCTGGGATGCTGATTTATTCAAAAATCTGGAGGCACACACCTCATTTGAAGATCTGACCGAAGTTATCTATCGCTGTGTAGATATCAAGCGAATCGTTGTTGAGCACGATCAGTTCGACACCGGCGAGCGCATGCTCCTGAACTTTGGTCACACTCTGGCACACACAATCGAACAGCATTACCACTACACACGCGAAAGCCACGGTGAGGCAGTTGCCATCGGAATGTATCAGATTACAAAGATTGCAGAGGAAATGGGACTGACGAAACCCGGCGAAGCAGAACATATACGCAAAGTCCTGGATATCTATGGACTTCCACACAAGTGTGACCTTATGCTCCACGACCTGATCGGAGCCATTGCCCTCGACAAGAAAAACCTGGGTGGAAAATTAAATGTCGTGCTGCTCAAGGAAATTGGTAAGAGTTATACCTACCCGACTACAACGGAATTTTTCACAGAACATGATCGAATGGTGTAATATGTAAAATTTCTTAATATGTAAATAAAAGCCCAACCGGGCATCTTGAAGTCTACCCGGTTGGGCTTTTATATCATGAAATTAATTTCAAACAATAAAATAGGACTGCATGTTTGGGAGGTTGCAGCCCTGAGGAAAAAGTTATGAAAAAGAAAATTGTTTTGTTCTTTCGAACAATTAATAGTATAGACACAAAGTGTGATGAAACTATGTTTAAAATGAAAACTAATTGTGAACAAAATATGACTGAAACCATTCATATAATTCTTCCATAGTCCCTTTGTACTCTGTCTCAACTTCTTCTAATGGAATGTTCTTTTTATTTTCCAGTGTATCTGTTAATAAATATGTCTTTACGCCAAGGGAGCGGATCGTCAGGTCTTCCTGCACATCATTTCCTACCATGAGGCATTCTTTTGGATTAAGTCCAAACTCCTCCATAACTTCCTGAAAATATTTCGGATTCGGCTTGCAGTAATGATATGTTTCATAGGTCGTAATAACTTCAAAGTCTTCTGCATCGATTCCTGCCCAGCGGATACGGTTCATAGTTCCCACACGCGGGAAGATCGGATTGGTCGCAAGGTACACTTTCACACCATGTTCTTTCAACAGTTTAACAACCTGGTCTGCGCGCGGATTCGGTTTTGTAGATGCAATTGCCTCATTAAATTCATTTGCATAAAAATCCAACGTCTCCTGCTCTACCTCTGCTTTGGAAAGCCCGGATATTTTTTCAAAACATTTCCAGAAGGCATCCTCGTTGGTCGTGCTTCCATCATTCAGTACCATTGCCTCCACACCTTTCCAGATCGTCCCGATCAGCGCTTTCGGCTCCATTCCATATTTTACAAATCGTTTTGCCAGAAGTGGCATATAATACTTTACAAATTCATTCTGATCCATAGGAAGTAATGTCCCATCCAAGTCAAATAATACATGTTTTATCATATTTCGTTTTCTATCATCCTTTCTATTTTCGCTTATGACAGTTACAGGGGCAAAATCGCCCGTCAGGCGCTTCTGCCCCATTCATTACTTTAATTACTATTCATTTTCAGTCTTTATTTTAGCATTTCAAGAAATCCTGTACCATCACCATGATACTCGATTTCAAATATCTGTGCAAGGGTGGCCGCTATATCAGCGTAAGTATCTCTTGTTCCGATATTCACGCCCTGTTTCCAGCATTTACTGTAACCCAGAAGCGGTACAGACTCACGCGTATGATCAGTTCCTTTATATCCCGGATCACAGCCATGATCAGCTGTGATAAATAACACATCATCGCCGCGCATATTAGCAAGAAATATTTCAAGATCCTTGTCAAATTCATTCAATGCAGTTGTATATCCTAAAATATCTCTTCGATGGCCATATATCATATCAAAATCAACCAGATTAATGTAGCACAGTCCATTAAAATCTTTCTTTTGCAACTCAAATACTTTCTCCATGTTCTTTTTATTTCCATGGTTCGCAGTTGTCTCTGTGATTCCTTTTCCGGCAAATATATCATATATCTTGCCAACACCGATGACATCTTTTCCGGCATCTTTCAAATCATCCAGCACCGTCTGTTTTGGCGGCACAAGCGAAAAGTCATGTCTACGGTCTGTTCTTTCGAAGTTCGGATATTGTCCTACAAATGGTCTTGCAATGACTCTTGCTACTGCATGAGCGCCCATCAGAATCTTTCTTGCTATTTTGCAATATTCATACAGGGTTTCTACCGGCACAACATCTTCATGAGCTGCAATCTGGAACACACTGTCAGCGGATGTATATACGATCAACGCACCTGTTTCCATGTGCTCACGCCCATAATCCTTGATAACTTCTGTTCCGGAATATGGTTTATTACACAGCACTTCCCGTCCTGTCTGCTTTCGGAATTCATCCAGCACATCCTTCGGGAATCCGTCTGGATATACCGGAAATGGTTTCGGAGATATCATACCTGCCATCTCCCAATGCCCGATGGTCGTATCTTTTCCCATAGATTTTTCATGAAGTCTTCCGTAACATCCAATTGGACTTAAAGACTTATCCCCATAATTCATCTCGTCGATGTTATAAATCCCCAATTTTTCCATATTCGGAATATGCAGTTTTCCGGAATCATAACAAGTCTTCCATGTATTGCTTCCCTCATCACCAAATGCTTCTGCATCCGGTGCATTTCCTATTCCTGCACTGTCCAGTACGATCCAAAATGCTCTCATAATAACCCCTGCCTTTCGTATTATGCGTTCGCTTTCTTATAGGCAACAAACTCTTCAGGACTCAAAAATGCATCCTTATATCCAAATTCTTTAAATCACTATCGTCTCTTGCTTTCCCATGTATAAATAAAAGTTTATCAAGAAGGACTTTTTATTGCATATATTTTTTTAGTTTCTCGGTGTCAGCTCTACATACAAATCTTTGTATTGTTTTGCACTCTTTTCCCAGGAAACATCTTTGTTCATATCCCGGATCACCATATCATCCCAATACTTCCTGCTCTCAAAATAGAGCGTCTTTGCCCTGTTAATGGCATCGTAAAGAAGTCCGCTTTCATACCGGTCAAATGTAAAACCATTTCCTGTATTGTCGTACATATTATAAGGGGAAACGGTATCTTTAAGTCCTCCTGTTTCTCTGACAATCGGAATCGCACCATATCTCATAGCTATCAGCTGTGTAAGCCCGCATGGTTCAAATCTTGACGGAACCAGGATCGCATCACAGCCCGAATAAATACCGTGGGCGACATTTTCATTGTAATCAATGTATGCGCAGAAACTGCCTTTATATTTATATTCATAATAACGGAATGTATTTTCATACCAGGCATCACCGGTACCAAGAACCACCACCTGTGTATTCCCATCCATAATCCCCGGAATTACAGCATTTACAAGATCAAGGCCTTTTTGGTTGGTAAGACGTGAAATAAGTCCGATCACCATCTTATGGTCATCCACTTCTAATCCCAAAGATTCCTGGAGTGCTTTCTTGTTTATCTTTTTATTTTCTACTGCTGACTCGGCATCATAATTAGCTGTTAACAGTTTATCTGTTGCAGGATTCCAGTTATCTGTATCAATTCCATTCACAATTCCTCTGATTTTATTATTATGATATCTCAAATGTTCTGCAAGACCTTCACCGTACTCTTCCGTCTGAATCTCGCCCGCATAAGTATTGCTAACTGTCGTAATTTTATTACAGTAAGCGATACCGCCCTTTAACATATTGGCATCCAGCCAGTTCTGAATCATGCAGTCTTTATTGAATACATAATCCGGAAGTCCTGACCAGTATTGAATCATTTTTCTGTCATATATTCCCTGGAATCTCAGATTATGTATCGTAAGTACTGCATTTGCCCGTCCAACATTCGTATTCTGAAAACAGGTTCTTAAATAAAGCGGTACTAAAGCTGCCTGCCAGTCATGACAATGTACGATGTCAGGTGTCCAGTCCAGATAATTGAGTGCGGCAAGCGATGCCTTAGCAAAATAACAGAACTTCGGAATATCATCTATGAGGTTCGTATACGGATTACCCCAGGAAAAGAACTCGTCATTGTCGATAAAATCATAGACAACTCCATCTTTCTGATATTCCATGATTCCTACATAATACTGTTTCCCGTCAGAACAAAGATCCATATAAAAAGAACCTCTGTACTCCATCTTTTCCTGAAACTTCTGAGGAATACATTTATATCTTGGAAGAATTACCTTAACATCCAGATTTAACTTCGCCAGAGTCTTTGGAAGCGCAGACATAACATCTCCCAGTCCGCCCGTCTTAACAAATGGATAGCATTCCGAACCGATGAACGCAACACTTCTTCGCGGTCCTAAATCCAGCTGTACCATCTGTTCCTCCTGTTTCACAGGGGTTTTGTTTACAACTGCTATTTGCTTAACAAAATTCTTTTTTCTATTCTTTTTTCTACTCATATCTGGTCTCCAATCTGCAAAACATTTGCACCATCACGGATAATATCATCCTATTATTTTATTTCAAGAATGTCTCAGCATTCTTGCTGCGAGGTGGGAGTCATCTCCCAGCTGATATTATTTGTCAACCATTGTGTTATGCATAGTTGACAATTGTTTTTTTGCATGTTAAAGTATGTCTTGTATAAAATTTCAGAAAAATGAATTACTCAAGGAAAGAGAGGACTTCTAATGATTTCAAATCAAAATACATCTACGGATCCACAGCTTTCACGTGAAGAAGCAATTGAAATACTCAACACGCCGGATGAAAATCTGGATGAGCTGATTGCCCGGGCTGAAAAACTGCGTCGAAAATACAAAGGAAATCATGTAAGTATCCACATTCTTACTAATGCCAGAAGTGGAAACTGTTCTCAGGATTGCGCTTACTGTGCTCAGTCCTGCCGTTCAAAAGCTGACATTGATAAGTACAAATGGGTCGCAGATGAAAAATTATATGCAGACAATGATTTTGTCAATGAGCATCATTTGTCACGCCACTGTATCGGACTTAGTGGAATGAAATTTACCGATGCAGAGATTGAAGAATTGGCTGAAAAAATTCGAAAAATGAAAGAACAGGGAACACACCTGTGTTGTTCTATCGGTTTTCTGACAGAAAAGCAGGCATTGATGTTAAAGGAAGCCGGACTTGACCGCATCAACCATAACTTGAACAGCAGCCGTGCTTATTATCACAACATCTGTTCCACTCACACATTTGAACAACGCGTTGCTAATATAAAAATGCTTCAAGGGCTTGGTTTTGAAATCTGCAGCGGCGGCATTATTGGTATGGGCGAAAGCAAAGAAGACGTGGTAGATATGTTACTGGAGCTTCGCGAGATCCGACCGGAGGCACTTCCGATCAACTTCCTTCTTCCAATTCCGGGAACACCTTTAGAGCACGCCGATATGTCCGCTCTCACAACAGCTTACTGCATGAAAGTCCTCTGTCTTGCAAGACTTTTAGTTCCGCAGTCCGATATCCGCTGTGCCGCAGGACGTGAGATTTATTTTAAAGGAGAAGAAAAAAATCTGCTCCGCGTCGTTGATTCCATATTTGCCTCAGGATATCTTACCGCTGGCGGACAGGGAATCAAAGATACAATCCAGGCAATTGAAGACGCCGGATTCACTTATGAAATTGAGTCCGCTTAATAAGTTTAACGTCTTTGCACATCATTAAATAATAAGGAGAGTTTTACTATGACACATGACAATACAAATACACAGACATTTCGAAAAACAAGTACTTACGCTATGGTCGTAACCGCACTTATGGCAGCTGTGACCTGCATTCTCGCACCATTATCTGTTCCAATTGGTCCGGTGCCAATTTCACTTACTAACTTTGCGATCTACCTGTCTCTCTATCTGTTAGACTGGAAAAAGGGAACTTTGAGTTACCTGATCTACCTGTTGCTCGGATTGGTAGGGCTTCCGGTATTCTCCGGATTCACAGGCGGACTGGCTAAACTGGCAGGTCCGACCGGCGGATACATCATCGGATTTATTCCAATGGCAATCATCGCAGGTATTGTCATTGACAAATTCACGAACCGTGGAATCCAGATCCTCGGAATGATCGTCGGAACTGCAATCTGCTACGCATTTGGAACAGCATGGTTCTGCTTCCAGTCCGGCTATACAGTAGGCGCAGCACTTGCAGTCTGTGTCATTCCTTTCATTCCTGCTGATCTGTGCAAAATGGTCATTGCAATGATCATCGGACCGATGGTTCGTAAAAGACTTGGAACTGTAGCGCAGCAATAAATAAATCAGAAAAGGGCACTTACTTCCAGAAATTCTGAAAGCAAGTGCTCTTTCGGCTTTTCTCATATTTTTTTCAAACAGCAGTTTCAAATGAAACCACATTTTGCAAGAATTGCTGTAATTCCCGCAAAAAAAGCCGATCCTATTGCATATAAAATCCACATACGCACTCTCCTCTGTATCATACCTGAAATGTATGATAATTCCTCTCAACCATTTCCCTCGCAACTTATTTTTTTATCTCTTTTCTTTTCCATATTGTTATTTATGCCTTCATCCTTCTTGACCAGCTCTTTATAGCGAATGGCATACATAGAATACCAATCAAGACAGGAATTGTAATAAGTAGATATGGTGACCAGATAAGCTTCCCCCAAATACGAAAAGTATTAGTTCTGAAAATATCTGTTGAACTTCCTACCATTGGTATTAAATCTAATGCTTTTTGCATTCCATAAGGAAGATATTCTGCAATCATCATTGGTCCATATACAACAGCCAGACTAAGCAGTAAGGTAAGTACATTATTTTTTACAGCCGCTGATATAAACATAACAATTCCGGCAAAACCTATTGCTCCAAGCAATACAAAAACATATTCATAAATTTCTGCCTGCAGCATATTCATAGGTGCAACAGCAATCAGCTTGATATTCTGAATCGGCATATCCCATCCGGCAGTTCCCATAAAAAACAACTGTGATATAACACTTGAAACAGCAAGTAATGCAAATAACTCCACTGTAAACGCTAAACCAGTAAGAATTTTGGCAAGAGCGATTTTCCCCCAACCATTTCGAGTCGTCAATACTAGTGTGCTTGTATTATCATGCCATTCGCCCGCAAATAAAGAGGATAAAACAATACCGAGAAACAAAGCCATCACAACTCCCAGATCCGCAACCGTACTACCAAGAAGCGTTGACCATCCTTCTACCCACTCATAATGAAATGGTTTTTCTACCTTTCTCTCTATCTGATGTAAAAACTCTTTTTCAGCTCCTACCTGACCACTGACCTCCAAAAACTCATCAAGCACCTGCTGTCTTCTTTCATAGAAGCCTGTTAACTTATCCGGATCAACATAGCTTATCATCGTTTTATAATTACTGGTATCTCGAAGCTCCGGATACAATGTTCCGAGCCAACTATTAACTATCTGCCAGTCTGTCTTTTCCAATTCTTCCTCCATACCGTCAGCTTCCATTTGCTGATAATCACTTACTATTTGCTGCAAGGTTTCATCCGTCAATTCTCCACCAAATGAAAGTGCATATTCCTGACTATCCTTTATTACTGTATATCCATCAAAATTATTGCCAAAAGCGCTTGTATAGTCATCTGAGCTGCCAAAACCGAACCATTGAAACGAAAGTATGCTGCCAAAAATTACATAATAAACAAAACACAACAACACACATATTTTAACAATTTTCTTTCGCCATAACTTTTTATGCTCTAACCAAAATAGCTCCATTCTATTTCACTCCTTCCTCTGTAGGAAAATAAAATAAATAAAGATCTTCCAATGTAGCTTCACAAGGCACCGCTCGCTCACTAGGCATATTGTCTGAAATAATACGCAATATAATTTCTTTTCCTTCGTGCCGTAAATTAGCAACCGTTGTTTTTGTCTGCCATTGTCTAGCTTCTTGTGGAGAAACAGAAAGTTCCCAAACCTTACCATTTGCCTTGTGAATCAACTCTGGAACCGTACCCTGCAATATAAATTTTCCTTTTTTCATCAATAGCACTTCATCTGCTATTGCTTCTATATCCGATACAATATGTGTGGAAAGAATTACAATTTTATCGCCTGCATACTCTGAGAGCAGATTACGAAAACGGACACGCTCTTTCGGATCAAGTCCTGCAGTCGGCTCATCCAAAATCAAAATTTTCGGATTATTAAGTAACGCCTGTGCAATTCCTACTCTTTGTTTCATACCACCGGAAAAAGTTTTTACTTTTTTGTTTGCCACATGGCTTAAATCAACTACTTCCAACAATTCAGTCACACGTTTTTTTGCAACCTTCTTCGGTATTCCTTTCAGTGCTGCAATATACATTAAGAACTCCACCGCAGTATAATTTGGATAATATCCAAAATCCTGTGGTAAATAACCCAACACATTCCGGTAATCTGCCCCCATCGAAGTTACTTCTTTTCCATCCAGCAATACCTCCCCTGAGGTTGACTCCAAAACAGCACATAGCATACGCATCAATGTTGTTTTACCTGCACCGTTAGCCCCCAAAAGACCATATACTCCCGGCTTTAAGGTTGCACTAACACAATCTACCGCTATTTTCCTGCCATACTGTTTTGTTAAACGATCAAGCGACAATTCCATACATTTTTCCTTCCTTTCTCATCTCTGCAATATAATGAATTTCATTTATAAAGAACATAGCAAAAATCAAAAATGTAACAATCCACACCCCCACTGCTGATGTTTCATATAACCATGGCAATATTCTTGCTGACATACCCCAACAAATGCAGGAACCCAGCATTACAATCGCACATATCTGTAAACTCTGTTTCTTTTGCAAACGGATCAAACGTAGCAACGCAACCATACACACTAAGTACGGAACCAGGCAGTATAGGACCATCTGTCCAATCTCTTTATAAGAATTTTGCAAATAAACTTCCATACACAAAAGAATTGTTATACACACCAAATTAGCTGCCCCAGCCAAAACCAGCTTTGCTAACGTGATTTGGGCACCAGAAGCTCTTGTTACCGCTTCAATCTCGCTCATTCCATAATACTGGCTTTTAAAAATTGCTGGCATGATAGCCAATACAAACAGCGGCATAAAAATTGGTATATTCTTTGGCACGTCTGCAATGCTGGCAATTGTTAAACAAACTATAAATAACGTTACTGCCTGCAAACCAAATATTGGAATACCTTCAAAGCGAAATACATCTGAAAGATAGTGAAAGAAACCTGTCCTCGGTTCTGCCCTAGTCACTTCCTGTTCTCGTACAATTTCAGTGCAAAGCTTAATCGTTTCCTCTAATCTTTTAGGCTGTACTTCCTCTCCTAAAGATTGCTGTAAATAGCCCTTCAAATTTTTATCTTTCATTTTCCTGCTCCTTTCTCATAATTTTTAAAGCATTACGAACCCTGCTTTGTGCTGTTCGCATATTGCATCCCATCACTTTTGCAATCTCTCCAAAACTAAGTTGTTCTCCAAAGCGTAGAATGACTGCTTCCCTTTGTTCTGATGATAAAAAATTCAAAAAATAGCTTATCTCTGCCCTATCCTCTAGCCGAACTATGTCGTTATACTCATGCACTATATTTTCTTCATCTTCTAATGGAGAAAACTCAACCTTCCTGCTTTCATCAACACATAAATGATTTGCAATCGTGTATAGATAAGCCTTAAATTTCTTTTTTCCTTTATATCTGGATAAGTTCTTAAACAACTTCAAAAATGTTTCCTGAGTCAGGTCTTCTGCTTTTTCCAGATTAGAGCAATGCCACCTACAGTAACGTAAAATAGATGTATAATAGCGTTTTATCAATTCTTCTGCTGCATTTTCATTTCCAAGTAGAATCTGTTCCACTAATTCGTCATCACTCAACACGCATCAGACTCCTTTCCCTTGAATATCTGTATATATATAATAACGGGTTATGCATTTAAAATGATTAAAAGATTCCTCATTTTTTCTTAAAACGAATTAAACTATTAAACCAATATTTTATCTCAACCTCTTTCAGAAATATCAAATAAATCAAACACTACCTTTTCCTCCGCTTAGAGTAATACTTCCCACACCACACAATCCTGCACAGAGTACCGATTGATCGTATGGCATCTGCTATTATTGAAGACTTCTGTCTCAGCAATCTCACGCTGAAGAGCATCATACTGCTCTTGTGAAATTTCATCGTTCTGCAGCTGTTCGGTAGTATCACCGCCAATTTCGACAGTGATACCTTTGATTCTGTTTGCCATTGGCGTCTATCTCCTTAAAAAATTGCATAATAAAAGCCCGGATTTCTCCGAGCATAGAAAAAGCACCAACTCCATTAAGAGCCGATATTTTATTTCTAATATTTATTTTTAGAACTCATGAAGCTAACGCTGGAGCAAAAGCTGGCTCACGGTGGTCATCCGGTGCTTCGATGGATGATGGATCCATTGTAGCTCTCATGTCTACACCAACAATAGAAGCAACAAGCCTTCCGCCTTTCGCCTCGTTTCTAATCTTCATGCCAATCTTGCGATACTTATCCAGATCGTCATCAGCCATTGGGATTAAAATAGTCTGTTCAAAATCAGCTTTGTTCCAGCGACGGTTGTTGATAGTGATTTTCGTAGTCGCACCGCTGTCAAGGGAATTAAGAAGCTCCGAGTATTCCCTGTAATGCAGTATAAATTTTGTTTCGAATTATCAATGCGATAAATTGTGTAAAAATCCTTCCCTCAACGCCTTCGTTTGTATGTGAACGCATGGATTTTATTGACGATCTGCCGGAAAGCACGGAACAGGAACGTTTCCAAAGGCACAACCGCTTCCTGCGTTCTCTGAAATCTGATACTCTGTTGATCATAGATAATTTTAATGTCACTGCTACACAAGACAGCTTTCTGTCAGTAGTATTAAAATATCGCTGCCAGATTTTGTTTACAACCAGAAGCAAACTGGATGAATACTGTACTCTGCCATT
>OLRR01001185.1_pt1 | contig 17349 bp, 13 predicted proteins | sample 1671941 | NCBI WGS metagenome assembly OLRR01 (sample SAMEA3136628, study PRJEB25190) | human gut metagenome
TACGCTCTGCTTCGGTCGGTGCTAAACGAGTCCCACTGGGACTCAGCACCCCGCGTACTTCGTACGCTCTCGCTACTTCGCAGCTTCTGTCTGAGGCTAGCGGGCATCATGCCCGCCTCAAAAGAAAAAAACAGCCACTTGTGGGCAAGCCCGCAGTGGCTGTTTCTTTTCTCTTCTCACTACTCCGCATCCACGCCACATACCCGCGTGCTTTGCACGCTCTCGCTGCTTCGCAGCTTCTGTCTGTGGCTGGCGGGCATCCTGCCCGCCTTGAAATGAAGTCCCAGCCCCTTGCGGGCAAGCCCGCAGGTTCTGCTCCTTTATTTCAGGATGCTCAGAATTTTAATCATATAAGTTCTGTGCGATCTCTGCATCGTCCATATTGTCAGCGGTGTACCACTGGCATCCGGTATCCACGTCTGCTACTTCCTCGCCGTTTGCTGCCATGGTCAGAAGGTCGATAACTGCTGCGCCCATTGCTACAGGAGCCTGGGTTACTGCGCCGTAGAGAGTACCATTCTTGACAGCCTCTTTGATAACAGTACCGGAGTCGAAGGTCACGCCTAATACCTGATCTTCGCCGCTGCCCAGTTTCTGCAGGTTCTCGTTACCGGTTACCATTGCCTCACCGGAGTGCTGGTTAGAACCGTAGATGCAGATGGTATCATCTTTGTTCAGCAGAGTCTGGCAGTCTGTTGCGGACAGCTCTGCGGTTACCTGTGACGGTACTGCTACATCGAGGATCACCTTAGCCTCCTTGGTAGGCTCTACTTTACAATCCTGAACGTATTTGTCGTTTCCTTCTACAGTTACGGTATAGCCGTCAGCCTCTGCCAGCTCAGCGATCTTGTCGATGAAGCCAAGGCCACGGTTGATGATGGACTCACTGGTTGCATCCTGGCCCATAACGCCGATACGAACGGAACCTTCTGCTGCTGCGATTCTGTCTTTCAGAACCTCATAGGTTTTCTCTGCTGCCAGCTCACCAGCTGCGTAGTTGTCAGTTGCTGCGTTTGCTACTACAGAACCTTCCGGAGCTCCCGGTACGCCGGAATCAAATCCTACGATGGGGATTCCTGCATCTTTTGCCTGCTGCAGAGCGTCGTTACAAGCATCGGTACTCAGAGCTGCCAGACCGATTGCTGCCGGTTTTGCGTTGATTGCACTGTTCAGCATCTGTACCTGGTCTGCGATATCGGACTCGGAGTTCGGTCCTACGAAGTTCATGGTAACGCCGAGACGCTCAGCCTCCTCCTGTGCTCCCTTTAATACTGCCTGCCAGTACTGATGCTGGAAGCCTTTGGATACGATCTCAAAGTGATAAGCTTCTTTTGCTTCTACATTGCTCAGATCTACAGTTGCTGCTGCCTCGGTCTCGCCCTCGCTTGCAAGTGCGGGAACGGTCATCATGGATGCTACCATAGCGGTTGCCAGTAAAGCGCTGATCATTTTGTTTTTCATTGTAAAATCCTCCTTTTTTACATTACATAGTTTTTTCCCCTGATGCCCATAGGCATCTTATCTAACAGTTCAGGCCCCCAGGCTTTCGCCTCTCCTGAACGGCTATTCTTTTTTAGTCAACCACTACGCCCTTCTGGAGCATAATGTTTGCATAGAGTGCGCTCTCGCCGGTAGCGATGATCGCATATACTTTTTTCGCCTCATCGTAGAAAGCAAATCTCTCGATGTGACCGATGGCGTCTCCGCCTCTCTTATCATGTTTTTCAACGATTTCTTTATAAGTATCCCAAATCGGTGTCTCAACATCATCACCGGGCATTACTTCCATCAGATTTACCGGATGCTCTACATAAGTATCCAGCGGGAACACCTCAAGGATGGCGTCCAGAAGTTCCGGCACGCCGTGGCCGTCACAACGGATCACGATCGCGTCTTTTCCCATGGACTCTGCCGGGAAATTTCTGTCGGAAATAACCAGACGGTCGCTGTGTCCCATTTCACAGAGCACTTTTAAGAGCTCCGGAGATAAAATCTTTGGAATTCCTTTTAACATTTCTTGCTTCCTCCCAGTTGTCATTTTTTCGGACCGGGCTGCCGCCCCCGACAGCCCGTCCATACACACCAAACACACTTTTTATGAAGTGAAAGCCTTAACAGGCCTGCTTCCAATTATTAGTCGTAAAGGTTTTGTGCAATCTCAGGATCGTCCATGTTGTCAGCGGTATACCACTGGCATCCGGTATCCACGTCTGCTACTTCCTCACCGTTTGCTGCCATGGTCAGAAGGTCGATAACTGCTGCGCCCATTGCTACAGGAGCCTGGGTTACTGCGCCGTAGAGAGTACCATTCTTGACAGCCTCTTTGATAACAGTACCGGAGTCGAAGGTCACGCCTAATACCTGATCTTCGCCGCTGCCCAGTTTCTGCAGGTTCTCGTTACCGGTTACCATTGCCTCACCGGAGTGCTGGTTAGAACCGTAGATGCAGATGGTATCATCTTTGTTCAGCAGAGTCTGGCAGTCTGTTGCGGACAGCTCTGCGGTTACCTGTGACGGTACTGCTACATCGAGGATCACCTTAGCCTCCTTGGTAGGCTCTACTTTACAATCCTGAACGTATTTGTCGTTTCCTTCTACAGTTACGGTATAGCCGTCAGCCTCTGCCAGCTCAGCGATCTTGTCGATGAAGCCAAGGCCACGGTTGATGATGGACTCACTGGTTGCATCCTGGCCCATAACGCCGATACGAACGGAACCTTCTGCTGCTGCGATTCTGTCTTTCAGAACCTCATAGGTTTTCTCTGCTGCCAGCTCACCAGCTGCGTAGTTGTCAGTTGCTGCGTTTGCTACTACAGAACCTTCCGGAGCTCCCGGTACGCCGGAATCAAATCCTACGATGGGGATTCCTGCATCTTTTGCCTGCTGCAGAGCGTCGTTACAAGCATCGGTACTCAGAGCTGCCAGACCGATTGCTGCCGGTTTTGCGTTGATTGCACTGTTCAGCATCTGTACCTGGTCTGCGATATCGGACTCGGAGTTCGGTCCTACGAAGTTCATGGTAACGCCGAGACGCTCAGCCTCCTCCTGTGCTCCCTTTAATACTGCCTGCCAGTACTGATGCTGGAAGCCTTTGGATACGATCTCAAAGTGATAAGCTTCTTTTGCTTCTACCTTGCTGAGGTCGATGGTGCCTTTTACGGTTTCGGTCTCAGATTCGCTCTCGGACTCGGTCTCAGTCTCTTTTGCGTCAGTTGCTTTCTTGGTTTCTTTCTCGGTTTCGGACTCAGATTCTGTCTCAGTTTCTTTCTCGGTAGCCTTCTCGGTTTCCTTCTTGGTCTCTTTCTCGGTTACCTTTTCAGTCTCAGATTCAGACTCGGTCTCTTTCTCGGTAGCTTTCTCAGTTTCCTTCTTGGTCTCTTTCTCAGTAGCCTTCTCAGTTTCCTTCTCGGTCTCCTTCTCGGTTACTTTCTCAGTTTCCTTCTTGCTCTCTTTCTCAGTAGCCTTCTCGGTCTCTTTCTCAGTAGCCTTCTCAGTTTCCTTCTTGGTCTCTTTCTCAGTAGCCTTCTCGGTCTCTTTCTCGGTAGCCTTCTCAGTTTCCTTCTCGGTCTCTTTCTCGGTTACTTTCTCAGTTTCCTTCTCGGTCTCTTTCTCAGTAGCCTTCTCGGTCTCCTTCTCAGTAGCCTTCTCGGTCTCCTTGGAAGCAGACTCGGTCTCAGCCTCTACTTTTTTCTTGGTTTCTTTTTCAGTAGCCTTTTCCGTTGCTTTCTCGGTGGCTTTCTCGGTAGTTTCTTCTTCCGTCGTTGCAGCTTCTGTAGTAGCTGCCTCGGTAGCTTTTTCTGTAGCCTTCTCAGTGGCTTTCTCAGTCTCAGTAGCTTTTTCCGTTGCTTTTTCAGTTGCCTTCTCGGTTGCTTTCTCGGTGGCAGCTTCTGTTGCTTTCTCAGTGGCTTTCTCGGTTGTCTTATTTGAGCCGCTTCCGCAGCCGCCAACCATTGTTGCTACCATGGATGCACATAAGAGTGCGCTGATTACTTTGCGTTTCATCCTTCGAAATCCTCCTTTTGAAGGGCAGCGGAACCTCTCATTCCGCTGTCGAAAAAATAAAAAGTGTGTGTGCTGCTGTGTTAGGCTAATTTTCTATTCTTGATCACGTCGATGAATACGGCGAGAATCAGAATCAGACCGGTGATGATCTGCTGCCAGTTTGCCTGCAGACCGATATACGGAAGGCCAGATTTCAGCATGGACATAACGAATACGCCGAGCAGGGTACCGAAAATGGAACCGCAGCCTCCTGTCATGGAAGTTCCGCCGATGATGGCACCGGCGATAGCGTCAAGCTCAAGGCCTGCGCCGTTTCCGGGGGCGATAGATGAAGAGAATACAGCCGCGTAAGCAACTCCTGCGATTCCTGCGAACACACCGGAAAGGATATATGCTAACGCCTGATATTTTACCACATTTACGCCAGAAAGTCTTGTAGCTTCTTTATTACTTCCGATTGCAATGATGTAACGTCCCGGTCTCGTTTTGTTGAGGAAGAGGGACATGAGGATGACGAAAAAAATCACCCACAAAAAGCCTACCGGAAGAAGAAGTCCGGGTTTGTTGATCTTAAATAACATACGGAACCAGCCCTGCTCACTGGAAGCTGCCGGCCAGGTCACGCTCATACCGCCTGTGATGATGGAACCGAAACCTCTGGCTACCATCATGGTTCCCAGAGTAGCGATGAACGGTGGAAGCTCCAGAACTGCCACCAGCACACCGTTGATGCAGCCCATGATAACACCCATGAGAATCGTTCCCAGGATACCTACGAGCACCGGCATGCCCTGACGGGTAATGAGATAACCGCCGAACAGTGCGTAGCAGATCATTCCGGTACCAATGGACAGATCCACACCGCCTGTGATCAGACAGAAGGTAACGCCGATGGCCATGAAGCTGATATAATAGGAATAATCAAAAATACTTACCAGTGTAGGATATTTACGAAAGCCCGGGCTCATGATGCTGAAAAATGCAAACAGAACAATGATTACGAGCAATACTACGATTTTCTGTGTACCCACAGCTTTTACAAGGGGATTGTTTGTAAAAGCATTTCCTTTTTTCTTATCTGCCATCTCTATCTCCTCCTACTTCCGAAGCGTTGCCGCGTGCATGATACGTTCCTGAGTTGCTTCCTCAATTCCGATCTCACCGGTTACCCGGCCTTCGCACATAACTATGATACGGTCGCTCATTCTCAAAATCTCTGTCATCTCAGAGGAAATCATGATGATCGATTTTCCAGCTGCTACCAGCTCGTTCATCAGATGGTAAATTTCACTCTTTGCTCCTACGTCGATGCCTCGAGTAGGCTCATCGAAGATCAGAATATCACAGTTTCTCACCAGCCATTTGGCGATAACAACTTTCTGCTGGTTTCCTCCGGAAAGGTTTACCACCAGCTGATCCACGTTGGGAGTCTTTGTCTTCAGGGAATCCACATATTTCTGGGCGATAGCTCTCTCTTTCTTCTTATTGATGAAAGCGCCGCTCATGAACTGGTCCATGGTAGCCATCGTGGAGTTCTCCGCCACGCTCTTTCCTACGACGATACCGTAACGTTTCCGGTCCTCAGAAAGATAACCGATACCATGTTTTACCGCATCCATGGGATTCTTGATATCCACTTCTTTTCCGTTTATGTAGATCTTTCCGCTCTCCTTGGGGTCTGCTCCGAAAAGAGCTCTGGCCGTCTCGGTACGTCCTGCGCCCATCAGGCCGGAGAAACCGAGGATCTCGCCTTTGTGAAGCTCGAAGCTTACATTCTGTACCATTTTTCCTGCGTTGAGGTTTTCCACCTTGAGTACTACCGGAGCGTTCTTCGGAACGTTGCTCTCGGTCTTCGGATCCTCGTAAATGACACGGCCAACCATCATGTTGATGATGTCGTCCTTGGTACATTCCTTGGTGATGAGGGTGCCTACATAGCAGCCGTCACGCATGACGGTCACGCGGTCCGTGATGACCTTGATCTCATCCATACGATGAGAGATATAAACGATTCCCATGCCCTTATCACGAAGGTCACGGATGATTTTAAACAGCTCTTCGATCTCGGCTTCAGTCAGCGCTGCTGACGGCTCGTCGAAAATAATAACCTTTGCGTCATGGGAGATGGCTTTTGCGATCTCGCACATCTGCTGACGGCCTACGGTCAGATTTCCCATTTTTTCTGTGGGATCAATCTTGATGTTCAGACGATCAAAAAGCTTTGCTGCTTCCTGATTCATCTTCGCATCGTTGATGAGTTTTCCATTCATGATCTCACGGCCGATGAAAATGTTCTGGGCCACGGTCAGATGGTTCATCATATTTAACTCCTGATGCACGATGACAACGCCTGCTGCCTGTGCGTCACGGGGATTTGCAAATTCTACTTCTTTTCCCTCGTAGGTGATGGTTCCGGAGTCTTTTTTATAAATACCGGTCAGCACCTTCATAAGAGTGGATTTTCCGGCTCCGTTTTCTCCCATGAGGGCGAGCACTTCACCTTTTCTGATTTCAAGATCTACATGATCAAGGGCATGTACACCCGGGAACGATTTGTCGATCCCTTTCATAGTCAAAATAACTTCGCCCATGTCTTCACCTTCTACCTTTCTTTCTATGGATCAATCAGTTTTTCTTTCTTCTGCTTCGTACATCGGCAAATACTGCCACCAGAACGATGATACCGGTAATTACATACTGATAATCCTTCTGGAAGCCCATAGCCAGGATTCCTTCCTGAAGAAGAGAAATAATCATAACGCCGATGATACTTCCGCCGATGGAGGCGACGCCTCCGGACATGGACGTTCCGCCCATAACACAGCTTGCAATGGCGTCATTGTTGAAGGTATCTCCAAGACCCGGGGAAACGATGGTGTAAGATCCCACATAGGCGATGGCTGCGAAGCCTGCCAGCGTACCGCAGATCACGAAAGCCAGCAGTTTCCATTTCTTTACGTCAACACCGGAAAGCCTTACTGCTTCCTGGTTGCTTCCAAGACAAAGGATATAACGTCCTGCTTTGGTGTTATTGAGGATGATACCGCAGATAACAGCCACGATCAGGAGAATGATAAGACCTGTGGGGATATCCGTTCCGCCCACATTCATTTTGATCAGGTTTTTGTACCAGCCGCCTTCGCCACTGGACTGGGGCCAGCTCATGGCCTGTGTCTTCGTGAAGACAGAACCGATACCTTTGGAAAGCATCATGACGGCCATGGAGGAAATGAAGGACGGCAGTCCCATATAAGCCACCAGAAAGCCGCTGAAAAGTCCGAATACAAGGCCCACCAGAATGGTGATGATAAGACATGCTCCCATGGGAACACCGTCCACAAAGAGTTTTCCACCGATCAGAGCCGCACAGAACATCACGGGTCCGATGGAGAAATCAATCTCACCTGTCGCAATGACGAAAGTAACGCCCAGAGCCAGAAAGCCCAGGAAGTACGCATAGTTTAATGCACTGATGATACGCGAGTAGCTCACAAAGCTGGGCTCGACGATACTGAACAGTATGTACATCAGCACCAGTACACCACAAAGGATGATCCGGTTGAAGCCCAGTTTTTTTACAAGCGGACTGTTTTTAAAATTTTCCATTTCTCTTCCTCCATTCTCCAAGTGTTGCCGTATACATGACGATACCCTCCGTTTCCTTTGGTGAAAGGATCATCCTGCCCTTTTCCGTACATTTCTTTTCGCCCCCGAAAAGCCCCCAATACATTTTTAGGCAGGTTGATCATTTCTTCATTACTATGACAATATTATATGGTTATTTTTGAAGAAAAAGAATGGGATATCTTCTGATGAAAGGGGAATATTTTACTTTTTCATGGAATTTTTTACACCTGGCATAATAAACTGCACAAAAAAACCCTGCTTTCGCAGAGCCTTTTGTCTCTTAATCCAAGAACGGAAAGAGGAATTTCTGATTCTCATCCGTATACATATTCTCTTTTGTGATGAGCTCGGAGCCGGAATCCACCATTTCCGGAAGGATCTCGCCCTGAAGGAGAAGCACTGTATTTTCCACACCAAGATACCCCATGTTAAAGGGCTTCTGGACTATAATGGCATTGAACACCCCTTCTTCCAGCATCTGGACTTCTTCAATGGAACTGTCAAAGCCAACCATGAGGATCGAATCAGAAAGTCCCAGATCCCGGACCGCTTTCCCGGCTCCTATGGCACTGTATTCATTGAGACCCACCAGGATATTGATGTCCGGATGCTCTTCCAGAAGGGCTTTTGTCCGGTTGTATGCTTTTTCATAATTGGAATCGCAGTAAACGGTTCCCACGATATGTTCTTTCTCATCCCCCAGTCCTTCACAGAGACCCTGGTAACGCTCCTGCGCGGTAGAAGAACTTTTCACATGGGATACCACTCCGATCACCGGATTTTCCGGAAGATGTGTCAGGATAAATTCCCCCATTTTCCGTCCGGCAGCCACATTGTCCGTCTCTACCACGATCGACTGAAGATTCTGATCCAGTTCAGAATCAATGAGTACCAGCCGGATCCCCGCGACAACGATCCGGTTCGCCGCCTCCGTGATCTCACTTTTACTGGAAGGCGAAAGGATGATCGCATTCGGATTCATGGCGATAGCTTCATCAATGTAGCGCACCTGAGCTTCAAAATCCTGCTCGGAATCCGGAGCGAGAATCGTCAGATCCACGTCATACTCGTTAGCTGCCATCTGCGCCCCTTTCAAAAGCGAGGTCCAGAAATCATTGGCATCATCCCGTGCTTTGGGAATATAGACTACCTGGATACGTCTGGCTGTGCTGGAACGGTTTACGATTATGATCCCCGCTCCAAAAACAAGGACAAGGATCAGGATAATGAGCCCAACTATATATTTTCCGTTATTTTTCATGACTCTTCCCCTCCCTCTGCGGGAATGATCACAGAAACGCCGGTTCCCATGCCCGGCATACTCTCATAAACCAGCCCGTATTCCTTTCCATAATAAAGTTGCAGACGGTTCTGTACATTATAGACTCCCACATGGCTTGTTTTTTTCCTCTGCTTTTCCTTCGGTTCCGGTTTCTTTTCCAGGATATGCTTCAGTGTTTCTTCGTCCATGCCAACGCCGTTGTCCCGTATGGTGATGACCACCTTTCCGTCCCGGATCTCTCCCAGGATAAGGAGCATCCCCTTTCCGTCCAGATATTTGATGCCATGATAAATGGCATTTTCCACCAGTGGCTGGATCACCAGCTTAACGATCTTCCGGTGAAGGACCTCTTCGTCTATATCAATGATATATTCCAGCTGATCCCGGTAGCGAAGCTTCTGAATCGCCAAATAATTACGGGTATACTCGATCTCCCGCTCTACCGTGACGATCTCATCCTCATTGCTGATGCTCTGGCGGAGAAGCTTTGCCAGAGCCGAAGTCATCTGCACCACTTCTTCATTTTTTCCACTCTCTGCCATCCAGATGATGGAATCCAGCGTATTATAAAGGAAATGCGGATTGATCTGTGCCTGAAGCGCCTGAAGCTCACTTTTTCTCTTCTGTTTCTGTTCACGGACATTTTCCGCCATCAGATTCTGGATCTTCTCTGTCATGATATTGAAGGAATGGGTCAGACTGGTGATCTCATTGCAGCCCTCAGGACTTATCAGAGCCTTGTCAAACTCTCCCTTCTGCACATTTTTCATAGACTGTTCCAGTTCCTTTACCGGTTTTGTGATCTCACCAGAAAGCCACAACGCCAGAAGCAGAGAAAGGACTCCCAGACAAAGTGCGATCAGCAGATAAAAAAACTGGATTTCGGAACGATTCTTCATAAACTCCGAGACATCGGAAACGCCGACTACAGACCAGCCTGTCTTATCCGATTTAAATACGGAATACAGCTGACGCCGCCCGTTTTGAGAGGTCAGAAAGTTCCCTGTCCCGTTTTCCAGCACCTCATCGATGAGCTCCGTTTTCATGCCGCTGTAAAGCAGCTGCTGCTTGGGATGATAAATGATCTTTCCTTTTTTCCCCACGATAAACAGGTAGCTTTTGCTCCCCAGGTTCACATTGGTACAAAGCTCCTGTATGGAACTGTAGTTCATGTCTACAAAAAAAATCCCCTCTACCTCATGCGTTTCCGGATTGATCAGTCCTTTGCTCAGCGTGATCACCCACTGATATTTTCCCTCAATGGCATTCTGGACATGTGAAGCGGAGATCACCGCTTTTCCTTCCGCCTCCATCGTATCCTGATACCAGGGCATGCTGGCGAGATCCACATACGGATTGCGTGTGTCCGTTCCTCTGTTGATGAGCGTCCGCCCGTTCTTTGCAAAAACAGCAATGTTGCAGATATCAGACCGGGCATCCAGCAGCGTGACAAACTGCTCCTGGATCCGTTCCCGCATCATGATATGCTCCATCCGGTCAAAAAGATAATCGGAGAGTTCCGGATTGTTCGTAACAATCTCCATGATGTTTTCCATATAACTGATGTAGGAATCGATATCCCCGTTCACCTGCTCCACCAGCTGGATCGTATAGGATTCTGAATTTTCCAGAATCGTCCTCTCCGTGTAATTCAGAGAGAACAGCAGGAAGATCAGAAGTGCCAGCAAGGTGATCGCCATATAAGAAAAGATCATAGCCCCCCGTATGGTCCGGAATCTGGAAAGCATCCGTAAGGGAGACTTTTTTTCCCCGCCCATTACTTCCGCACCTTTCTGGCATACTCTGTCGGCGTCATACCCGTAGCTTTTTTAAAGATATTGGAAAAATAATGGGGATCGCTGTAGCCCACGTCACAGGCGATCTCGTAGTTTTTCCGGGAGGTGTTTTCCAGGAGGAATTTCGCCTTTTCCACGCGCTTCCTCGTCAGTGCCTCGATAAAAGTCTCCCCGGTGTAATTCTTGAAAATTGAGCTGAAATAGCTCGTGCTCATGGCCAGATAGGAGCAGACGGAATTTAAGGTCACGTCGGAATCCTTATAATGTTCCTCAATGTAATCCAGCGCCCGAAGGGCCTGCCGCTTACAGTAGCTGTCCTTCTCGTCCCGGAAATGCTCCGCCAGCCGGGTGCTGAAAGCCACCAGCACCTCCTCCACCTCGGAAAGATGATTCCGGGCGTAGACCGTATTGAGAAGCTCCCGCTCCTCTTTTAAAATCTTTTCATCGTTCAGAGCCGCAAGATCCAGCTCGTTCATGACCGAGAGGATCAGATTCTGCACATGAAAAATGCTCCTGTTCCGGTTCAGACAGGATTGCCGGAGGGCACTGGTGAAAGCGCCGATTTCCTCCCGTACGTCCTCTTCCTTTCCGCTTCGGATCGCCAGGCAGATCCGGCTTACATATTTCGGAAGCTCACCGCTGACCAGATCCTGATTTTCCGGAAGCTCCCTGGCATAAATCACCTGATTTCCGCCCAGAACAAACTTGTATTCCAGCGTCCGTTTCGCCTCCTGGAAGGATCGCGGCAGCTCCTGAAGCCGTCCGACCCTGCCGCCGAGTCCGATAGTGCTCTGAACCTCCAGAAAATGGAAAATGCTGTCGTGAATCTCCTCCGTCACTTTTAACGCCAGCTCCTCGATCCCCTCGTTTCCCGAAAAAATCAGCACGGTCCGCTCGTCCACATCCTGAAAGCTCACGCCCGCCTGGTAAAAATCCATGATCTCCGCGGAAATATTGTAGATTGCAAAGCAGGCCAGATCGCTCTTATACTCGTCCGACTGTCTCAGAAACGGCGTCAAATCGTCCCCGGTCACAAGGGCCGTCATGAAATATTTTCCATCCAGCCGGATCTTATAATCCTTTAATTTTTCCTGGATTTCCTGCGCTCCCACGTTTCCCATGAGAAGGCTGTTCAGGAAACGGCCGCGGAGAATCGGCAGATTGCTCATATACGCGCCGCGGATTCTCTTCATATCCGACCTCTGAAAACGCTCCTCGTCCAGTTTTTCTTTTACCCGCGTCAGAGTCTGGGCCAGCTCTTTCGCCGTGATGGGTTTTAAAATATAGTCCATCACCTGATATTTTACCGCTGTCTTGGCATACTCAAAGTCATCATAACCGCTGATAATGATAACCTTGACCCCTTTGTGCTTCTCATAGAGATAGCGGGTCAGTTCCATGCCGTCCACATAGGGCATGCAGATATCTGTCAGGACCAGATCTGCTTCTTCCTGATCCAGCCGTTCGATTGCTTCCCTGCCGTTCTTGCAGGTCCCCATAAGCTCGTACCCCAGTTCCTTCCAGCGGGTGTTCTCGCTGATCGCCTCACGGATCAGCGCCTCATCATCCACCAGCAATACTTTATACAAAAATAACCCTCCCTTGTCTTCGTAAATCCCCAAAACAGTGCCATAACAAATTTATTCTGAATGTTCTGAATAATTACATTTTACCTTATAATCCTTCAAAATACAATGGCCGGACAGACCGCAGATTTACATTTTAGGGCTGGCATGATACGATGGAGACAATTGATTTTCAGGAGGATTGGATATGAATATTTTATATGAAGATAAAGACATTCTTGTGGTGGAAAAGCCCGCCGGGATTCCGGTGGAGACCAGCCGCATCGGCAGTAAAGACATGGTAAGTTTACTTAAAAATCATCTGGCGGAAACGGGTGGAAAGCCCGGCGGCATTCCCTATCTCGGTATGATTCACCGGCTGGACCAGCCCGTACAGGGCGTCATGGTATTCGCCAAAAATCAGAAGGCCGCCGCTTCCCTGAGCAAAGAAATCGCTCAGAACGAGATGAAAAAGACCTACCTCGCCGTCGTGGAAGGAACCGCGAAAGAAGAGGAATCGCTCACAGATTATCTCTTAAAGGACGGCCGCACCAACACTTCCAAAAAGGTTCCCAAAGGAACCAAAGGCGCGAAGGAGTCCCGGCTCTCCTACGAATGCCTGAAAACACTGGAAGATCCGGCTCTCGCCGCCCTTCCGCTCTCCCTCGTCCGGATTCATCTTTTCACCGGCCGCCATCACCAGATCCGCGTCCAGATGGCAGACGTCGGCCTCCCCCTCTACGGCGACCGAAAATACAATCCCGCTTCCAAAGGGTCCACTCTGGCCCTCTGTGCCTTCGAGCTCACCTTTCGACATCCGGCAACTGGAAAAAGCATGACCTTTTCCTGTAAGCCCACAGGGGAGATTTTCGGGAAGTTTTGACCCTGGTATCATCATTATGTATAAAAGGAGCCCATTTCCGGGTGATAGGGAAATGGACTCCTGGGGGGTGCTTATACTATATTAGAAGAAACTTCTTGCAGAGCAAGGTGTACGGTAGTCGATGCTGGATACCGTAATTCCTGTGCTCGGATTGCTGGCATGTACGACCTGTCCGTTACCGATGTACATGGTTACATGACCGATTCCGCCGCTGCCCTGATAGAACAGAAGGTCGCCGGGCTGGATGGAATCCAGGCTTACCGGAGTACCTACCGTAGACTGAGATGCTGCGGTACGGGGAAGGCTTACGCCAAAGTTTGCCATTACAGATAATACAAAACCGGAACAGTCTGCTCCGTTGGTCAGGCTGGTGCCGCCGTATACATACGGATTACCTACAAACTGAAGTGCGTAGCTTACAACACTCTGACGAATGCTGGAAGAGCTGGAGCTTGAGCTGCTATCGGAAGAACTGCTGTCTGAGGAGCTGCTGGAGCTGCCATCGTAGGAGGAACCATCGTCGTAGTTGCCATCCTGCTGATTCTGCTGTGCTTCCTGCTCTGCCTTGGCTGCTGCCTCGGCCTCTGCCTGCTGACGGGCTGCCTCTGCTGCCGCTGCTTCAGCCTCTGCCTGCTGGCGGGCTGCTTCTGCTGCTGCCGCTGCTTCGATGGCTGCCTGGGCTGCCGCATCGGCTTCTGCCTGGGCTTCCTCAGACCAGTTCTGGTCTGCCTGATTCTGTGCGTCTACAGCTGCCTGCCATGCATCGGCTGCTGCCTGCTCTTTCTGCTGTGCTTCCTGCTCCTGGCTGTCTGCACTTGCCTGGGAAGCTGCTGCTGTCTGAGCTGCCGCATCAGCCGCTGCCTGAGCTTCTGCTGCCGCCTGAGCCTCGGCTGCCTCCTGGGCTGCCTTCTCAGCTGCGATACGCTCCTCCTCTGCCTGAGCTTCCTGTGCCCATACAGATGCAACGGAGGTATCCTGTGCTACATATGCGATCTGATCTGTCAGATCCTGAATCTCGTAATCATATTCCTGCTCGCTGGCCAGCATCTTGGCTTCTGCCAGTGCTGCGTTGGCCTGATCTGCTGCGTAAGCTGCCTCGTTTCCGTCAGCGGCGTTCATAGCTGCGTAAGCTGCTTCCTGCATCTGGGTTGCTTTGTCAAGAGCTTCCTGGACTGCTGCTTTTCTCGCCTCTGCCTGCTCTACGGACTCTGCTTCCACGAACTCGGTATCGCAGTCTACATACTCTTTGGAAACATAACCTTCCACATCATCATCCACTGCAACCTTTACCCAGTCGCCGTCGTCCTCGAGGACTCTCAGCTTCTCGGAATCGCCGACCATGGAAATCGCCTCGGAATTGCTGTCTGCGGAGGAACGAACCATCAGAGTCTCGGTCCCGTCTTTTACCGTAGCCATGTCCGTGCCGACTTCCTGAGCCAGGGCCTCAGCCTGAGATCCAGTCACAAAATAATCGGAGCTCACATATCCGGTCACCTCTCCGGACTGAATGAGGTACCAGCCGTCATCGGTCTTGCCAAGGATCTCTGCCTTGCAGTTATTATAAAGTTTTCCGACAACGTTGCCCTCTGTGCTGGCTGCGTCACGGATATTTACATACTCATCTACCTGTGCGATGGCCACGGTATCATAACCGGTCGGAGCCACCTTCACAACTTCCTTCTGCTGCTGACTATCTGCGATCTCTGCGCCCATACCTGCCAGTGCGGAATCCAGTCCGGAAGCCATAGTCACCACCCCAGTGCTTCCAAGAACCATTGCACCGGTCATACAGCAGGCCGTAAGTTTCATTAACACGCTTCTTTTCATTATAGATATCACCCTCCGTATCGGTTTTCAACGAAGTTTTCCAAAAGGATTTCCGTGTTTTAACCGATTTGTTACATAATTGTTAATTTTACATAGGGCTATCATAACAAATTCAGCTTAATTTGTCAACAGAGATTCACATATTTTTCATTTCTTACTCTTTTTTCGTAAGATAATTCCGGGCGGAATTTACGGCATTTGCCCCGTCTGCCACGGCGGTGACGATCTGTTTCATGGGCTTTGTGCGAAGGTCTCCCGCCGCGAAAACGCCAGGAATATTTGTTACACAATCCTCCCTCGCCTTAACATATCCGAAATCATCCAGCGCCACCTGTCCTTTGATCAGAGTTGTGCAGGGAACGACGCCCACCGCCACAAAGAGGCCTTCCACCGGTAGATTTCTCTTTTCACCGTTCTCTGTATTTTTCAGATGGACGCTTTCCACCTGGTCCTCGCCTAAGATCCGCGTCACCTCGGAGTCCCAGATCACTTCGATATTGGGTCTCGCGAAAAGTTCTCTCTGCAAACTCTCCGCTCCCCGGAGTTGATTTCTTCTGTGGATCAGATAAACCTTCTCACAGCCTCTGGAGAGAAAGATCGCATCCTCAATGGCCACGTCTCCACCACCCACCACGGCAACAGTTTTTCCCTTGAAAAAGGCCCCGTCGCAGGTCGCGCAGTAGGAAACGCCCATGCCAGAAAAATCCTCTTCTCCCCGGACCTCCAGCTTTCTGTGGGAAGCGCCCATAGCCAGAATCACGGTCCGGCTGTGATATTCACTCTGGTCGGTATAGATTATTTTCTCTTCCTTTTCCAGATCCACCCGTTCCACGGCTTCCATTACAAACTCCACGTCCAGTTTTTCCGCATGCTCCCGAAACTTCATCCCTAAGTCAAAGCCGCTGATCCCCCGATAACCCGGATAGTTGTCCACTTCGTAGGTATTTACCACCTGGCCACCGCTTACAAACTCCTTTTCCAGCACCAGAACAGACAGGCAGGCCCGGGCCGCATAGATCGCCGCCGTGAGTCCTGCCGGGCCGGAACCAATGATAATGCAATCGTATAATTTTCCCATTTTTTATCCTCCTTAAAATCCGGGCGCAAAAGTCCCGGACAAGTCTACCTTTCTGCTGTCAGTATAGCAGATTTTCACTGAATAATACATGGGATGTTTTTTCTCTGCTGCAAACAAAAAAGCGTTGACAAAAAGCTTTTCTTGCGCTACTCTATTTATATCAGTAACTGTTATTATTATTGTATATGACCTCCCGCCAGAGCGCAAAAGTTTTTCTTCTATATTATATAGAAGCTTCTGCGTTGGGCAGGTGCATTTGCGGAAGGAGAAAAAATATATGGCAAATCTGAAAAGAAGCAAACAGAGAGAATGTATCAAGGCTTTCCTCGCCACCCGGACGGACCATCCCACCGCCGATACCATCTATATGAATATCCGGCAGGAATTTCCGAACATCAGCCTGGGAACCGTTTACCGGAACCTGGCTCTTCTCTCCGATCTGGGCGAGATCATGAAAATCACCACTGACGGAGGAGCTGACCGTTTCGACGGCAACGCCACCCGGCATCATCATTTTATCTGTACCAAATGCCATCGGGTTATGGACCTGGATATGCCGAGTATCGACGGCATCATGGAGACGGCCCAGCAGTGCTGTACGGGCAAGATCCAGAATTATGTGACGCATTTCTACGGAATCTGCGGGGACTGTATTGATAAGAATTAACTGAAAAAGTTTTTCAACTTTTTTCAAAAAACTATTGACGAACCACAAAAATTGTGCTATTTTAATATCAGTAATCATTACTGATTTGATTACAAAGAAACACACAAAAGAATTTTAAAAAATATCATATAAAAGAAAAGGAGATAACGATTATGGCTAAATGGGTATGTAGTGTATGTGGATATGTTTATGAAGGAGAAGCTGCTCCGGCTGTCTGTCCGGTATGTAAAGCACCGGCTGAAAAATTCATCAAACAGGAAGAGACCATGAGCTGGGCTGCAGAGCATGTAGTTGGCGTTGCTAAAGGCGTTTCCGAAGATATCCTCGAGGATCTTCGTGCAAACTTCCAGGGCGAGTGCTCTGAGGTTGGTATGTATCTGGCAATGGCAAGAGTTGCTCACAGAGAGGGTTATCCGGAAGTTGGCCTGTACTACGAGAAAGCCGCTTACGAAGAGGCTGAGCACGCTGCTAAATTCGCAGAGCTCCTGGGCGAAGTCGTAACCGACAGCACCAAGAAGAACCTTCAGATGCGTGTAGAGGCCGAGAACGGTGCTACCGCTGGCAAAGTAGATCTGGCTAAACGTGCAAAAGCAGCTAACCTGGATGCAATCCATGACACCGT
>OLRR01001192.1_pt1 | contig 17245 bp, 15 predicted proteins | sample 1671941 | NCBI WGS metagenome assembly OLRR01 (sample SAMEA3136628, study PRJEB25190) | human gut metagenome
AATAGTACTCTTCAAATAAATAATTATAATATAAAATTAATTACAGAGAATAATTATTCTATATTCTTTAAATATCTAAATAATTATAATAATAATTTATTTGTTTGTGACTTTGAAAACATGGATTATTTTTGGTTATGTAAATTATATAATAAGAAGAGTAGTGTAGAATTAGTAAAATAACTTTACAAAATACTAATTTAATAGTAAAATTATCTTAAGGAGGGATATAACATGCAATGGTTATGGGATTTATTATATGCCTTAGGTGGTCTTGTACTAGGAGCAGTAATAGGTTTTCTAGTAGCTAGAAAATTAATGAAGAAAGAATTAAAGAAAAATCCACCTATAAATGAACAAATGATTAAAACAATGATGAGTCAGATGGGAAGAACTCCATCACAAAAACAAGTTAATCAAATGATGAAATCAATGCAAAAGTATATGTAGTGCTTGCTATTTTAAAAGCAGTATATTATAATACATGTAAATACATTGACTGTTGAGGAGTACATATCATTTTATTTTTAGAGAGTTAAGGGTAGGTGAGACTTAACAATAAAAGATATGGAAGGTAGCAACAAGAGTAGGATAGTTGAAATGGTAGTAGGTTATCCCGGGAGAACCGTTAAATAAATAAGGTATGTTTTCATACAAATTAAGGTGGTACCACGAACTTCTCGTCCTTTGGATAGAGAAGTTTTTATTTTTAAAAAGAAAGGATGATTTAAATGTTAGATAAGAAATATAATCACAGTGAAGTAGAAAAAGAAAAATATGACTACTGGATGAAGAAAGGCTATTTTAAGAGTGGAGATATGGCTAAAAAGCCATATTGTATTGTCCTTCCTCCTCCTAATGTTACCGGAAAGCTTCATCTAGGACATGCTTGGGATGTAACACTACAAGATATAATTATTAGATATAAAAGAATGGAAGGTTATGACTGTTTATGGCTTCCTGGAATGGATCATGCTGCTATTGCAACAGAAGCTAAAGTAGTAGCAAGACTAAAAGATAATGGCAAAAATAAATATGAAGTAGGACGTGAGGAATTCTTAGAAGAATGTTGGAAATGGACTAATGAACATGCTTCTATCATTAGAGAACAATGGGCCAAACTTGGTATTTCCCTAGACTATTCTAAAGAAAGATTTACTCTAGATAAAGGACTTAGTGCTGCTGTTAAAAAAGTCTTTGTAGATTATTATAATAAAGGATTAATCTATCGTGGTGAAAAGATTATTAACTGGGATCCTGTAGCAAAAACAGCTTTATCAAACGAAGAAGTTATCTATAAAGAAGAAAAAGGAGCTTTTTATCACTTGAAATATAAATTAGAAGATAGTGATAAATTTATAGATGTAGCAACTACTAGACCAGAGACTTTATTTGGAGATATGGCAGTAGCTGTTAATGAAAATGATGAAAGATATAAAGATTTTGTTGGTAAGAATGTAATACTACCAATAGTGGATAGAAAAATACCAGTAATAACAGATCCCCATGCTGATATGGAAAAAGGAACTGGTGCTGTTAAAATAACACCTGCTCATGATCCTAACGACTATGAAGTTGGACTAAGACATAATCTTACTAAACTAGTTATTATGAATGATGATGCTACAATGAATGAAAATTGTGGTAGTGATTATGTTGGACTTTCAAGAGAAGAAGCTCGTAAGAAAGTAATAGAAGATTTAGAAAACAGTGATTTATTATTAAAGGTTGAACCAATAACTCATGAAGTAGGACATAGTGAAAGAACTAATGCTATTATTGAACCAATGGTTAAAAAACAATGGTTTGTTAAGATGAGAGGTTTAGCTGATCAAGTACTTGCTAATCAAAAGAACAGTAAAACAAAAGTTCATTTTGTACCAACAAGATATGAAAAAACGATGAATCATTGGATGGAGATAACTTATGACTGGTGTATTTCTCGTCAATTATGGTGGGGTCATAGAATACCTGCTTGGTATAAAAATGATGAGGTTTATGTCGGTGTTAATCCTCCAAAAGAAGAAGGATGGGTTCAAGATGAAGATGTCTTAGATACTTGGTTTTCTAGTGCCCTATGGCCTTTTGCTACTCTTGGTTGGCCAGAAGATACAGAACTATTAAAGAGATATTATCCCAATAACTGTTTAGTAACAGGATATGATATCATACCTTTCTGGGTTAATAGAATGACTTTTCAAGGAGAAGAATTACTAGGTCAAAGACCATTTGAAGACTGTTTAATTCATGGTTTAATTCGTGATAAACAAGGAAGAAAATTCAGTAAAAGTCTAGGTAATGGAATAGATCCATTTGATATGATTGAAAAGTATGGAGCAGACTCATTAAGATACTATCTAGCAACAGATGTATCAGCTGGTACTGATATGCGTTTTGATGAAGATAAGATTAAAGCTACTTGGAATTATATTAATAAGATTTGGAATGCTTCAAGATTTGTTTTAACTAATATTAGTGATATAAAAGAAATCAAACTTGATAATTTAAAGCCAGAAGATAAATGGATTCTAACTAAGTTTGAAAAAATGCTTCATACTACTAAGAAGTTTATGGATAAATATCAGTTTAATAATGCATCAAGTGTTATTTATGATTTTGTTTGGACATCTTTCTGTGATAGTTATATTGAAATGGCTAAATATAGTTTGAGTGATGATGCTACTAAATCAACATTATGTTATATCTTAACTAATATTTTAAAATTACTTCATCCATTTATGCCTTATGTAACCGAAGAAATTTATCAAATGTTACCAATTAAGGAAGAAGAATCTATCATGATTAGTAACTATCCTAAGTACAGTAAAAAATATATTTTTGAATTAGAAGAAGAAGTAGTTGATGATGAGATAGAATTTATTAGAAGTTTTAGAAATGTTAGAGCAGAAAATAATATAACTAAAGATATGAAAGTTATGTTTGATACTACTGATGATAATGATTTAATAGTTAAGATGTTAAAGCTTGATGAAAACTTAGTTAAAGAACCACTTGGTATTAAGTCATATAATGTATTTTCTAAAAGAGTAAAAGCAACTATCTTCTTTGAAAAGATGGAAACAGAAGCTGATAAAGTTCTAAAAGAAACACAAATTGCTGCTTTAAAAGCTTCTATTGCAAGACGTGAAAAGTTACTTGCTAATGAAAACTATGTAGCAAAAGCTCCTAAAAATATCGTTGATATGGATAGAGAAAAACTAAAAGAAGAGAAAGAAAAATTAGCATTACTAGAGAAATAGATGGTAACCTCTTTTTCTTTTAAAAACATTTATTTAATAATTATTATTTTGGACTTGGTAATACAGAAAAAGATTATAATAAAGCTTTCAAAATTATTAAAGAATGTGCTGACAATGGTCATATTGCAGCAACTTATGATTTAGGTGCTAATTTCTATTTCAATGGCAAGGGAACAGATGTTAATTATGAATTAGCAGATTATTATTTGAATATTGCCAAAGTGAATGGTTTAAAAAAAGCTAAAAATTTATATGAGTCAAGAAGTAAAGTGAAGTAAATATTACAGGAGTGAAATAATGCCTAAAATAGATTTAAATAATTTCAAATTATTTTTCATATATCTATTTCTTTAGATATTGTTGTTTTATCTTTATTAATAAACTCATTTTAATAAGATTTGAATTGGGAACAATTTAACTGATTATAATTTTTATAATATATTTCCCACCTTATTGTAGTTATGGGTCCTGTCCCCCAACTTCTGAGGTTTATTGCTTTAGTTATCAAAAAAGAAGCTATCTTAATCATTATTGCTTCTTTTTTTGCATAACATTACTTAGTGCTCTGGTCATTTTCCAACGTTGCTATATTCTCTAAATAATGATACATATTAGATAGCGAAATATTGGAATTTTTCAGTTAATGCAATATCAAATCTATCAATTGCAGTGATTATAAGACTAACTTCCCACTAGTTATAAAGTGGGAACTTTAAGTTTTAGTTGGGTAGCAAAGGATAATTAATTGAATAATATTCTAATTGACTTGTTATACAATCAAGAATTATAATATTGGCTGTGAGAGGAGTTTTTGTATGTATAACGAAGAAATAAAATGCAAGATAATACATTTATTAGAGTACAAAACCATAAAAGAAATAGCAGAAGAATTCGATATAAGTTATTCAACTTTATACAGATGGCAAAAAAGTAAAAAAGATAGCGAATTAATAAAAAAACTTATGCTTGAAAAAAAATATGAAGAGGCATTAGTTATTGGTAAAAGTTATCCAAATAACGAAGTAATAAATGGTCAAGTAATGTCAATTTATATGAAAAAGAAAGACTATGCAAAAGCAATGCAAATAGCTAGAGAATTTCCAAATAATGCTCCAATACAAGGTCGATTAATGTCGATTCATATGGAAAATAAAGACTATGAAAAAGCAATAAAAATAGCTGAAAAATTTCCAAATAACGCTCCAATTCAAAGACGATTAATAAAAATCTATATGAAAAATGGAGAATATGGGGCAGTAATAGAAATTGCTAAAAGATTTCCAAATAATGTTCTAATCCAAAATCAGTTAATGACAGTTTATATGAAAAAGAAAGATTATGAAAGTGCAATAGAAGTAGCTAAAAATTTTCCGAATGATGCTCAAATTCAAAACCAATTAATAAAAATTTATATGGAAAATGGAGAATATGCAGCAGTAATAGAAATTACTAAAAGATTTCCAAATAATGTTCTAATCCAAAATCAGTTAATGACAAAAAATAAAAGCCTTGAAAAGCCAAGAAAAATAGCAAAAAAAAATTTGAATGATGCTCAAATTCAAAGTCGGTTAATAAAAACTTATATGAAAAAGGAAGATTACGAAAAAGCAATAGAAGTAGCTAAAAATTTTCCAAATGATACTCCAATTCAAAGCCAATTAATAAAAATTTATATGAAAAATGGAGAATATGAGGCAGTAATAGAAATTGCTAAAAGATTTCCAAATAATGTTCTAATCCAAAATCAGTTAATGACAGTTTATATGAAAAATAAAGATTATGAAAAAGCTTTAGAAATAGCTGAAAAGTTTTCAAGTTATTCTCCAATTCAAAACCAGTTAATGGCATTTTATATAAAAAATGAAGATTATGAGAGTGCAATAAAAATAGCTGAAAAGTTTTCAAATTATCCTCCAATTCAAAGTCAACTAATGACAGTTTATATGAAAAATAAAGACTATGAGAGTGCAATAGAAGTAGCTAAAAAATTTCCTAATGATACTCCAATTCAAAGTCAACTAATGACAGTTTATATGAAAAATGAAGATTATGAGAGCGCAATAAAAATAGCTGAAAAGTTTTCAAATTATCCTCCAATTCAAAGTCAGTTAATGACAGTTTATATGAAAAAGGAAGATTATGAGAGCGCAATAAAAATAGCTGAAAAGTTTTCAAGTTATTCTCCAATTCAAAGTCAGTTAATGACAGTTTATATGGAAAATAAAGACTATGAAGCAGCAATGAAAATAGCTGAAAAATTTTCAAGTTATTCTCCAATTCAAAGTCAGTTAATGACAGTTTATATGAAAAAGGAAGATTATGAGAGTGCAATAAAAATAGCTGAAAAGTTTTCAAATTCTGCTCCAATTCAAAGTCAGTTAATGACAATTTATATGAAAAATGGAGATTATGAGAGCGCAATAAAAATAGCTGAAAAGTTTTCAAGTTCTGTTCCAATTCAAGGCCAGTTAATGACAGTTTATATGGAAAATAAAGATTATGAGAGCGCAATAAAAATAGCTGAAAAATTCCCAAATGATAATATTATTCAAAGTAGGTTAATGAAAATTTATACGGAAAACGAAATTAAGGAAAATTCAGAAGAAATATCAGATTGGTATAATGATGTAATTCAAACAGAAAAACAAAAGTTTCCAACAAAAATATTAGAAATTAGAAACAAAATAGTTGTTGGCAATATATCTGTCAAAGATTTGGATACTTTGGAAAGTTTTAAAGAAAAAATCGAAGAAGAAAAATATTTGTTAATAAAACTAGCTATGTATGAAAAACTTGGATTACTAAATTTGGGAATGAAACAGTTGAAACAAAATACAATTTTTTCTGATAAATTAAAAAAACAGTTGTTAATGCAGTTTGAAAGGAAAAGTAAATTTTATAATTTAGGAAACTGGGATAGTTTGATTGGGTGGTTTGATGAGACAAAGCCTTTAGAAAAAGTGCAAGAAGCCTGTGTAAAAGAGAATGATGTAGCAAGTGGAAATCCATCAACTAGTATTCCTGAAGTACAAAGTAAAAATATTGAACCATCTAGAATACAAAAAACTATACCTAAGAAACAAAATAATCCTAAAAGTATTTTTAAAACAAATATCGGAATAACAAATACGGTTCCTAGTAAAGTAAAAGAGGAACAAAAGAAGCCAACTAAAATTAAAAATAATCAAGGCCCTAAAACCCTTTATGACACGTTAAATCAAACGTATAAGAAGATGATTTTAAACTTAAAAATAAAGTATTATAAGGATATGCATGATGAAGAAAAAAAGCAATCTGCTTTATATAAATATGACCGGTTAGAAGAATCTTTATCATCAAAACCTAGTATTAAAAACTTTGATATATTATTACTAATGCTTATTGGTGATGGCGATGGTAGCTTAGATATAGAGCAATCTATTCCTAAGGAATATAATGGTGAATACAAAAAAGTATTAAATAAGATTAATTCTAGAAGAAAACATTAGAATAATTAACATCATGACTTGACAATAACTATTATTGTGATATGATGTTAATGTGAGTTTGCCCCATAGCCAAGCGGTAAGGCAGTGCGCTCTGACCGCACGATGCGTTAGTTCGAATCTAACTGGGGCAGCCAATAAGTAATTAACCCTTAGAAATAAGGGTTTTAATATGCATATTTGTCTTAAGATGTTTGACTTTCTCTTGTAAATATGTGAAAATATTACTGATATAAGGAGTGATTGATATGTATGAAGAATTAGCTAATTTATTATTTCCTAATCTACCATTAACAGTAGAAGAAATAGAAGAAAAATATAAAGCTAGAGAACTAAAAGAAGGAGCTTTTGTTACAAGATTTGGTCCTAGTCCTACTGGATTTATGCATGTAGGAAATTTATATGGAGCATTTATTAGTAGTGAGCTTGCTAGACAAAGTGATGGAGTATTTTATTTAAGAATAGAAGATACTGATAGTAAAAGAGAAGTAGAAGGGGCAACTGACTTAATTCTTTCTTCCCTAAAGCATTTTAAAATATATCCAACAGAAGGATTCTCTTATGGGGGAAGTTATGGACCTTATAAGCAAAGTGAGAGAAAAGATATTTATCAAGCTTATGCTAAGAAATTAATAAGTGAAGGAAAAGCTTATCCATGTTTTATGAGTGAAGAAGAAATTAGTGAAATAAGAGAAGGACAAGAGTTAAGAAAAGAAGCTATAGGTATTTATGGTGTTTATGCAGTAGACCGTGATTTATCACTAGAAGAAGTAAAAAAACATCTAGATAATGGTGATAGATATGTTATTAGAATGAAGTCACCAGGTGATATGCATAACGAAATAGTATTACACGATATGATTAAAGGTGATATTGTTTTACCAGAAAATATAATAGATGAAGTAATACTTAAAAAAGACGGTATTCCAACTTATCATTTTGCTCATGTAGTAGATGATCACTTAATGAAGACAACTCATGTTGTTAGAGGGGATGAGTGGGTACCAAGTTTTCCAAAGCATTTACAACTTTGTAAGTTATTAGGTTTCAAGCCTTGTAAATATGCTCATATTGCTCCCCTTACTAAAAAAGAAGATGGAAAAGTTAGAAAACTAAGTAAGAGAAAAGATCCAGAGTTTTCTGTTAGTTATTATAAAGAAGCCGGTATTCCAGTAGATGCTGTTCGTTTGTATCTTGCAACACTAGCTAATACTAACTTTGAAGAGTGGTATTTACAAAATAAAGATAAGAACATTGAAGACTTTACTTTTAGTTTTAAGAAGATGCCTACAGGTGGAACATTATTTGATATGGAGAAGTTAAACAACATTTCAAGAACTTACTTTTCAAGACTAACAGCTTTAGAATTATATAATCAAGTATTAGAATACTCTTTAGAATATGATAGTGATTTTGCTAAACTTTTAACTACTTATAAAGATAAAGTAATAGCATTTTTAAATATCGAAAGAGATGGTAAAAGACCACGTAAAGATATAGCAGTATTAAAAGATGTTAAAACTGAATCAAGTTATTTATATAATGAAATATTTTATAATGATTTAAAAGCAAGTTATAATGAAGTTATTGAAGAAGCAGTAGATTATGATATTTTAACTAAATATATAGATGTATATAATAGTAGTGATAGTCAAGATGAATGGTATCAAAAGATTCAAAAACTAGCTGAAGAAAATAACTATGCACCATCAGTTAAGATGTACAGAGAAGATGAAACTTTATATAAAGGACATATTGGTAGTGTTTGTGAAATGATTAGACATGTTTTAACTGGTCGTAATAAGACACCTAATTTATATGATTTATTAAGAATAATAGGGATAGAAGAATTTAAAAATAGATTAGAAGCATATAAAAATAATTTACATTAAGGACGTGATTAAATGAGAATAGATAATATGTCTTATAAAAAAATAAGTAGTAAAGAGGAATTAAAAGAATCATTAAATAGATATAAAAGAATATTAAATCCAAGAGTAATTGATTATTTAAATCAGTTAGTTGAACTTGAATTTTCTGCTGTTAAAGATATTATAGATATTGAAGATAGAGAAATACTACAAAATCTTGATTTATATAAAAATGTAGTTGCTTATAACATATATAATAGAACATTAGAACTACTAAGTAATGAACAAGAACTTAAAATTTTTGATAATAAAGATAGAGTATCAGGATTAATGGCCTATAAAGATATTGGTAATAATACTATTAGAATACTTGATTATAAGTATGATAATGGGACATTAAAATTATTTCAAACAGTAGATGATAAGAAAGTAAGAAAAGAACAATTAGAATTAGTTATGACGAAACTAGAACAGTTATATGATAAGAAAAATCCTTATAGTTGTTCTGTAACTAAATTAAAACAGCCATATAATAAAAAAATATTAAAACGTTTGGGTGGTCCTGGTGCTAAATGGAATTTTGACCATAGTAGAGAAGTTAGTGAGTATGAAGAACTATTTACAAGACTAGATAGTAAAAAGAAAATAACTGATTATGAGAAAAAGAAGATTAGTATAACTAAAAAGTATCATGATTTGTTATTTGAAGAATATGGACTAACTGATGATGATTTTATTATTTCTAAGCAAGCACCTAGTACTGTTGATAATATTAGTAACAAGACATTAGTTAAGAAACTACCTGGTTTAAGAATAGAAAATAATATTGAATATATTTAATAAATAAGCATAATTAGATTAATTCTAGTATGCTTTTTTTCTTTTTTGCATATATTTAATTGAGGTGAGATATGCAAACATATACAGTTCAAAGTGGCGATACCTTATATGGAATTAGTAAACAGTTTGGAGTATCAGTAGATGAACTTAAAAGAATTAATAACTTAACTAGTAATACTATCACTAAAGGAGAGATATTAAAGATTCCTTCTACTGTTACTACTATTGATTATGTAGTAAAGAAAGGTGATAGCTTATATTCAATTGCTAAAAGATATAATACTACAGTTAAAGATATAACAAGACTCAATAATTTAACTAGTAATAGCTTAACAGTAGGACAACTGTTAATAATTGCTATTGATGATAATGCTACATCTACACCAACTACTTATAAAGATTATGTAGTAAAGAAAGGAGATAGTTTATATTCTATTGCTAATAAAAATAATATAACAGTAGATGAGCTTAAAAAAATTAATAATTTAACTAGTAATATGCTTAGTATTGGACAAGTATTAAAACTACCAACGCAAGATAAGGGAGAAGAAATGGCAATGTATACAGTTCAAAAAGGCGATAGCTTATATTCAATTGCTAAAAAGTTTGGTATTACAGTAGATGAGATTAAATCGTTAAATAACCTTACTAGTAATAATCTTGCAATTGGAGAGCAACTAATGATTAAAGGTAGCACGGGTGATGGACCAATTAATCCTGAGGAAGAATGTATTGGTACTGGTTATGCTGAACCACAATATATAATGTATACAGTCCAAAGAGGTGATAGTTTATATACTATTGCAAGACGTTATAATACCAGTGTAGATAATATTAAAGCCTTAAATAATTTGACTAATAACAATCTTACGATTGGAGAGCAATTAAAAATAAAGGAGGTTAGTTAATGGCGACACTTATTTCTTATGAAGAATTTTCAAAAACGGAAGAGTATAAAGCTTTTGCTGTGGTTAATCCTGAACAAGGAAGCTTAAAGGTGATGGCTTTTACTGCTTATCAAGCTATTCCTATTGAGGATGCTGAAATTATTATTACTAAAGAAATCGGGGGTAATAACGTCTTATTCTTTAGAGGATATACTGATTCTAGTGGAATTATTGATAATATAACACTACCAGCTCCAACTAGTGGTTATGATGATAATAGTTTCCAAACATCATCTACTACTTCATATAGGTTAACGGCAATGAAAGATAACTATGATTGTCTTAAACAGTACATAATAAATATGATTGGAGATGTTAAAGTACTACAATATATTAAAATGATACCAATCGCAGACGAGGGTGAAACAATAAATGGAAATTAATACGCCGGTAATACCTGAAACTATTACTGTTCATTTAGGTTCCCCCAGTGAAAAGGCTAAAAATATAACTGTTCCTTTTGCTGAATACATTAAAAACGTTGCTTCTAATGAAATATATCCAACTTGGCCAACTGATGCGATAAAAGCTAATGTACTAGCTCAAATATCTTTTGCTCTAAACCGGGTTTACAATGAATGGTATCCTTCTCAAGGCTATGACTTTGATATAACAAGTAATCCTAAATATGACCAAACATTTAAAGAACATAGTCAGTTCTATGATTCAATAGTTACAATAGTAGATGATATTTTTAATAACTATGTGGCAAGAACTGATAGTGTTCAACCGCTTTATGCTCAGTACTGCGATGGTAAAACTATTACTTGTGATGGACTATCACAGTGGGGAAGTGTAAGACTTGCTAAAGAAGGATTGAATCCGTTAGAAATATTATCATACTATTATGGTAATAACATTAAACTCATTTACAATGCACCAATTTCCGATAATATTGTAAGTTATCCGGGAGTACCTATTAAACTAGGAGCAGCAGGTAACTATGTAAGAACTTTAAAGATTCAGTTAAATAGAATTAGAAAAAACTATCCAGCTCTTCCTTTAATTACTAATGAAACACCATTTTTTACAGTAGATATGGAGTCATCTGTAAAAAAGTTTCAAGAAATATTTAACTTACCTGTAACAGGTATTGTTGATAAAGCGACTTGGTATAAAATAAAATATATTTATAACTCAGTTAAACAAGTGGCAAGCCTATATTCAGAAGGTATTAGTGAAGATGAAGCAGAACTTGCTTTTCAGTCTTCACTTAAGAAAGGTGATAGTGGTAATGAGGTTGATACCTTAAACTACTTGATAAGTATAATCGCTTATCTTGATCCTAATATTCCTTTCCTAGATACAGGACATGACTTTAGTGAGAATACAGAAAAGATGGTAATTGCTTTTCAAAAACAAAAGGGACTTGAACCAAACGGGATAGTAGATCAAAAGACTTGGGTAGCTATTATAACTGCATATCGTAATATAATAAGTAATATTCCTAGTGAGTTATTAATTTATCAAGATGAATTTTTCCCAGGCTATACAGTTTCTAAGGGAATGACTGGTGCTAATGTAATTAGAGTTCAAAGATTTTTACTAATGATTTGTAGTAAAACGCATTCTATACCAGGCATTAAGGTAACTGGTAACTTTGATGATTTAACAGAACAGTCAGTAAAAGCTATTCAAAAACAAGAAGGATTACCAGTAAATGGAGTAGTAGATCCAGTTACTTGGTATAGAATTGTGGAACTTTCTAAGAAGAAGTAAAACGCTTCTTTTTTTTAATTAATTGTGTTAGAATTAGAAAAAGGAGGTTTTTATATGGAAAATTTAATGATTCCTAAAAAAGAACAAATATTTGGAGAATGTAGATTAAAACCAATAGAAAAAAGAGGAACAGCTGCTTTTATAACTGATTATGCCATACTAAATGGTGGACATTATAGTATAGATGATAATACTTTAAAAAATAATGGTAGTTACTTTTTAAACTATTATGAGAAAATAAAAAATCATGGTATATTAAATTATGTTGATGAATTTGGGGAAATAGAAAGAGGATATATTACTAAAGGGGTTGGAATTAGACCAATTTTAAATTTTTCTGAGATTTGTCGTTCATATCCAAATTTAAAAATAGAAACAGCTAGTGATGGAGTACTAGAAGTATTATTTGGTGAATATCTTCAAATGGCTGCTGATAGTGATATGCAAAATGAATTAAATAATATTATGTTAGTTAATCAACTAAGTGTTACAAAAGAAAAAAGAGAAGAACTAAAAGAAATTATGGGACTTGAGGAAATAATTAAAACAGATTATAGCTATACAAGAAACACTTATAGATACAATCCTTTTTATCCGGAAACAATTCCAGTTTATGAATATAGAAAAAGAAAATTTGCAAAAGTAGTTGCTAACACCATGTTTTTTAATAATTGTAACTTCGAATTGGAAAATTTAGAAGAGTACAAAAATGGGGATGGTGTCTGGGTAGAAGAACAACCAATCAAGTGGTTAGTATCTGAAAAAGAAGATGTAATGATTAGTGAAAAAATAATTCAAGCAGGAATAAGATTTGATAAAGATGACTGCCTTATGTGTATGTGCATTCCACAATACTATCAGACTGAAATGAAAAAATATACTGATAGATACTTAGAAAAAGAAATATTTAGAGAAGATTATGTATATCAAAAAAAGTGATTTAATTATGCAAAGAATATTTTATCATGTTGTATAACGCCGATTTATAAGGAAGAATATTTACATTCTTTTCTTGTAAATAGGTCTTTTTCTTAGTATAATAAAGTTGTTGTGAGGTGATAATTAATGGAAGAGACACGTAGTGGAGCAAGAGAGATGGCTATGAGGATTCTTTATCAAGTATCTGTCTTTGAAAAAGCAAAAGCTAGTTATGATTTAGATGAAATGTTTATGGATATTGAAGGACGTAATAAAGAGTTTATTGAAAATATTGTAAATGAAGTAATCCTTAAAAAAGAAGAATTAGATAAAAAGGCAAATAAATATTTAATTAACTGGGCAATAAATAGATTAAATATGGTAGATCAAGCAATTTTTGAAATAGCTATTTATGAACTTATCTATACAGATACACCAAAGAAAGTAGTAATTGATGAAGCAATAAATTTATCTAAGAAATATAGTGAAGAATCAGTTGTAAAGATGTTAAATGGTGTTTTAGATAAGATATATCATGAAGAGGATAAAGATGCAGAATGAGTATTTAACAGTTACTCAGTTAACTAGATATATTAAATATAAAATAGATAATGATATTAATTTACAAGAAGTATATTTGAAAGGGGAAATATCTAATTTTAAGGCTCATACTAGAGGGCATTTTTATTTTACCATTAAAGATGAAGGTAGTAGAATTAATGCTGTTATGTTTGCAAGTAGTGCAAGAAATGTTAAATTTAGCCCAGAAGATGGAATGAAAATACTAGTTAAAGGTAAAATATCTGTTTATGAAGCAACGGGTGGTTATCAAATCTATGTAAATGAGATGCACGATGATGGAGTAGGAAACTTATATGTGACTTTTGAACAGTTAAAGAAGAAGCTTGCTAATGAAGGATTATTTTTAGAAAGTCATAAGAAAAAAATACCTAGAATACCAGAAAGGGTAGGAGTAATAACTGCCTCTACTGGAGCAGCTATAAGGGATATTATTTCTACTATTAATAGAAGATTCCCATTAGTAGAAGTTGTTTTGTTTCCAGCCCTTGTCCAAGGTGAGAATGCTAAAGAAGATATTGTAAGACAAATAAAAAGAGCGGAAGAGTATAATCTAGATGTTTTAATAGTAGGTAGAGGTGGTGGTTCTATCGAAGACTTATGGGCTTTTAATGAAGAGGTAGTAGCAAGAGCAATATATGATTGTTCTATCCCTGTTATTAGTGCTGTAGGTCATGAGATAGATTTTACAATTGCTGACTTTGTAGCAGATCTTAGAGCACCAACGCCTACAGGAGCTGCAGAGCTTGCTGTACCTAATAAAGCTGATGTAATTAACTATATTGACCAGTTAAAACTTCGTAGTGTTAAAAATATTAATACTATTCTTGAATTAAAAAAGAAAAGATTATTAAAAGTAAAAGATAGTTATATTTTAAATAATCCAATCGATTTATATGCTAGTAAGACCATGAAATTAGATTACTTAGAAGATAGACTTGTTACTAGTTACAAAAACTTATTAGATAGAAAGAAAGCTAGATTAAATTTAGTACTAACTAAAAGATGTTTTAGCAAACCACAAGTTATCCTTGATAAGAAAAAGCATGATTATCTTCTTTTGATAAATAAACTAGATGCTCTTAGTCCTTTAAAAACTTTAGATAGAGGTTATAGTATTATTAAACATAATAATAAAACTATTGGAAGTGTGAAAGACTTAAAAAGTAGTGATAAGATAGAAATAGAATTAAAAGATGGTAGTATTGAAGCTACAATTATATAAGAGGTGAAATGATGGAAAAGAAAGAAAAAAAGTTTGAAGAGAAAATGAGTGAATTAGAAGTACTTGTTAAATCTTTAGAAAATGGTGATATCGCTTTAGATGATGCTATAAAAAGTTTTACAGAAGCAATGAATCTTGCAAAAGTTTGTGATAAAGAATTAAAAGATGCAGAAAAAGCTCTTACAGAAATAGTAAGTGAAGATGGCACTTTAAAAGAATTTAAGGGTGAAGTTAGTGAATAAATTAGTAATACATGGGATTTATAAACACTTTAAGGGTGACTATTATTTAGTGGAAGATATAGCTCTTGACTCAGAAACTCATAAAGAAATGGTAGTATATCGTAAATTATATGATGACTGTTCATTATGGGTAAGACCTATAGAAATGTTCTTAAGTGAAGTTGATCATATTAAATATCCTAAAGTTAAACAAAAATATAGATTTGAATTAGTAGATGTAAAAAGCGTAAAAGATAAATTTAAAGCATAGTAAAAGTACTCTTTATAGGAGTATTTTTATTTTAAAATTATGGACAGTAATTTATTTAGAATCTCTCAAGATATTAGTTGCATATTGCTCTAGTTTTTTAATGTTTTCTGTTGACTTTTAGCCAGTGGCTTTTTTGAATCAACCTGTTCTAAAATTTTTAGCTTTATTGGTTCATTAATACGAACTAAAAATCTATCATGATTAGTATCTAACCTTTTTATAAGATTCTATTTTCTCTTTATCACTTAATTTCATAAATTGCTCAAAAGTCATTTTATATCTCCTCCTATAATATATTTTGTATTTAGTATTAGTATTTTTACTTAATTAGCAATAGTATCTATTTTATCTAGAATATTGTCAATAATGTTTTTACTTGATTAATTATAAATCTTAAAAACTAAAAATATTGAGTTTTACAATTATACATACGTGAAAATAAAGAAAGATGCTAACTACTAGCACCTTTTTTATCGCCTTCTTCAAGCATAGTTGTTATAAAAATACCATATCCTTTCTTTGTATCACTTACAATAACATGAGTTACGGCTCCAATTATTTTATTATTCTGAATAATTGGTGAACCACTCATTCCCTGGATTACACCACCTGTCTTTTCAAGAAGAGTAGGGTCAGTTATCTCGAAGAGAATATTTTTAGTATCACTATTCTTATTAACTTCTAGGATGTTTATTTCATAAGTATTAATATCACTACCATTTAAAACTGTTCTGATAGTTGCTTTTCCTTTTACCACCTCATTTTTAGTAGCCACCTTTAAAGTATCATTACTAGGGAAAGTATCTTGGTATTTTCCAAATATACCTTGTTTTTCATTAGTAGTTATTTTACCATAGATAGTTCCTTTATCATAAATAGCATTCTTTTCACCTGGTGTTCCGTTGCTACTTCTAGTAGTACTAGTTACATCAGCTTTAAAAATTTTACCGTCTTTGATTTCAAATCTTTCACCAGTAGTTCTCTCTAGTATTTCATGTCCTAGAGCTCCAAATATTTTAGTATCAGGATCAATATACGTTAATGTACCTATACCTGTTATCTCATCTTTTACATAAAGTCCAGTCTTACAGACACTTTCACTATCACAAACAAGATCCAAAGGTAGGGTAGAAGTCTTACTGTTACGTTCAATAGTTACCTCTAACTTTTTGTTCGTTGCTTCCTTATTAACAATGTTTACCATCTCATCAATAGTAGTAATCTTTTGATTATTAATAGAAATAATCTTATCTCCCACTAAAAAACCAGCATCTTTTCCAATATATTCATTCTGTACTTTGTAAAAACCAACGACTAATACACCTTTGGAGTTTACCTCAATACCAATAGTTTCTCCACCTGGGATAATATAGTTCGAATAAGCATAAGCATTTAGGGGAATAATAAATAAAGATAAAAGAAGAAGGAAATACTGTAGCTTACATTTTTTATTTTTTAAAAAATTCATAAACAATCAACTCCTTTAGTAGGCTACAATATTAGTATGACTAAAATTTTAAAAAAAATAGAGTTAATATCTACCAACTGTTAAACAGTTATGATATAATATAGTACTTGTAAAGGATTTGATAAAAATGAAAGTTTGGAAGAGAGTTAGATTTTTAAAAAAAGACAAAAAAATTGACATGATTGTTAAAAGCTATGTCAATTATATATATCAAAATAGTCCCGTAAATGAACTTGTTAATAAATATCATATAGAACCTAGTGATATGGTTAGATTAAATCAATATCTAGCTGATAGAATAGCAGGACTTGCTCTTTTAACTTTAGCTGATGATAAAGAACGTCTAAATGATATAATTATAAAATACTCAAATAACCAACTATTAGTGGGCGATATAGTGCCAGAAATAGAAGGATATGTTGATATTAAATAACGTAATAA
>OLRR01001203.1_pt1 | contig 17109 bp, 15 predicted proteins | sample 1671941 | NCBI WGS metagenome assembly OLRR01 (sample SAMEA3136628, study PRJEB25190) | human gut metagenome
TTATAGCGTTGACGGGACACGAATTTGCACACGGTTGGGTATCGACAAAACTTGGTGACCCGACACCCGAACGTGAGGGAAGATTGACTTTAAATCCGCTTGCACACCTTGACCCTGTCGGTACGTTGTTGATGATTTTGACAGGCTTCGGTTGGGCAAAACCTGTCGGTGTAAATCCGTCATATTATAAAGATACAAAAAAGGGTATGGCACTTACCGCGATTGCAGGACCGCTTGCCAATTTGATTATGGCTTTTGCGGCATTGCTTATATATGCTATACTTCACGTTTTATGTATAAAGCTCGGTTTCGGTACAAGCGTTCTAAACGGTGTTGCAACTTTTGCACAGCTTTTTGCGATAAGAAATCTATGCTTTATGGTGTTTAACATAATTCCGATACCACCGCTTGACGGTGCAAAAGTACTTGGAATGTTTCTTACGAACAAAGCATATTACACTATGCTGAGATACGAAAGATATTCTATGCTTTTAATTATGGTGCTTTCGCTTACCGGCGTTCTGAACGGCATAATCGGAACAGGTGTGAATTTCTTCTTTAACGGAATTATCAACCTGTTAAACAGTGCGATTAACTTGATATTATAGGGTGAAAAATGGATAAGATATTATATAAGCTTGATACGTTTGAAGGTCCGCTTGATTTGCTTTTGACGCTTATACAGAAAAACAAGGTCAGTATATACGACATACCGATTGTTGAGATAACGGCGCAGTATCTTGAGGCGATTGACGGAATTGAAGAGGCTAATCTTGATAATACAAGCGAATTTCTTGTTATGGCGTCCAATCTTTTGTATATAAAATCGAAAATGTTACTTCCTAAAAATGAGGAAGAAGAGGACGAGGAAGATCCGAGAGAAGAACTTGCGCGTAGGTTGGCTGAATATCAGCAGTTTAAAGAGGCGTCAAAGGAGCTTAGGAAAAGTGAGTTTACAACAAAAGAAATGGTGTTTCGTGAGCCTGAAAAAATTAAATTTCCTATGCCCGAATACGATATAATGCACGATACAAAAGAACTGATTGATGCGTTTAACAACATATTTCAACGCAGACTTCGCAAGGCAAAACCAGAAAAACGTGCGTTTTCAAAAATTGTCGGCAGAGAAAAAGTTTCGGTTGACGATATGGTTGAAAAGATATGTAAAGTGTTAAAGCATAATAAACGTGTACAGTTTGAATCACTTTTTAAAGCGGACGATTCACGGCCTGAAATGATTGCGACGTTTTTGGCAGTACTTGAAATGATAAAGCTGAACAAGCTGTATGCGGACTATGACGAAAAGTCAGATGACTTTATTCTTACAACGGAGAAAAAGAATGGATAATATTAAATATGCAATAGAGGGAATACTTTTTGCGGCAGGTGAGCCTGTTAAGGCGGCAAAATTGGCTGTTGTGCTTGATACGAGCGTTGACGAAGTCAATAAGGCGGTCGATGAACTGAAAAAAGAATACAGCGAAAATCACAGAGGATTTAATATAATTGATATTCTTGAGGGTTATCAAATTTGTTCAAGACCTGAATATTATACCTATATACAGGAAATATTAGGAGAACAGAGAAGGCAGCCGATTTCAAATGCGGCAATGGAGGCACTTGCGATAATTGCCTACAAACAGCCTATAACGAAAGGTCAGATTGAACATATAAGAGGAGTAAATTCGGACGGCTGCGTAAACAGACTTTATGAACGCGGACTGATTGAAGAAAAGGGCAGACTGGACGCACCGGGCAGACCGATTTTATATGTGACGACAGACACGTTTTTAAGGTGTTTCGGACTTACAAAGCCTACCGATTTACCGCCGCTTGATTTGAGAAGTCTTAACCTTGAAACATCACAGGGACTGCAGCTTGAAATCGATGAGAACGGTGAAAATATTGCTGCGGAAAACGAAGAAAACACTGAACAATAACAAAAGGAGGACAGCATATGACAGCTTTATATATAATATTAGCCGTCGTGGCTGTTATAATGTTACTTTTGCTTATACCGGCAGACTGTATTCTTGAGTTTTCGTATAATAATAAGGAAAATAACGGATCTGTAATTATAAAGTATGCGTTTTTGAAATTTAAGATTTTTCCGAATGACAAGGTTGAAGAAGTTGAAAACGAAGAAGAAACGACCGACAAAGAAGAAAAGCAAGAAAAATCGGATATTTTAGGGATAATAACGCTCATAAAAGAAGTATATAAACAGTTAAAAAAAGATATATTAAATTTACTTGACTATATAATTTGTCACGCAATTAAGATAAAGGAACTGAATGTATCGTCAAAATTCGGTATGGGAAACCCAATGTATACGGGAATTGCGACGGGTGCAGTCAATGCGGGAGTATATAATGCAGTAGGCTGGATTGACAGACGAATGAAACTTGAAAAGTGGGATGTGTCGCTTGACGCTGATTTTAATAATGCGTGCTTGGATATGGACATATATTGCAAACTTAGGACAAACTGTTTATATGTTTTGTCAATAGGATTTAAAACGGTAAAAGTTGTTTTGAAAATACAGAAAATCAATAGGAGGATAAAAGAAAATGGCTAATAAAGTTAGTGAAATGTTTGAGGGATTAACAAATAATTTCAAAGGTATGATTGATGCAAATTCGGTCGTAGGTGAGCCGATAATAGTCAATGACGGAACGATGATTGTGCCTATATCAAAGGTGTCGTTTGGTTTCGGCGGCGGCGGCTGTGAATTTGACAGAAAGAAAAACGATACTCAAAGCCTTGACGATAAAAACTTCGGCGGCGGTATGGGCGGCGGTGCGTCGGTTGACGCAATGGCGTTTCTTGTTATAAATAACGGTAACGTGCGTTTGATTCCTATGGAGGGCGGTTCTTCGCCTGTTGACAAACTAATCGACCTTGTACCCGAAGTTGTGGACAAGGTTAACGGATTTTTTGCGGAAAGACGCGAAAGAAAAGCACAGAAAAAAGCTGAAGAAAATGAATGTGCAGACGAAATAATTAATCAGGGAGAATAAAATGATAACAACAAGAGATAAGATATTGTCGGCAGTAATGAAACCGACAAGATATACGGGCGGAGACCTTAACTCCGTCATAAAAAATCCTGCCGATGTTGACGTGAGATTCGGTTTTTGTTTTGCCGATACTTACGAAATCGCAATGTCGCACTTGGGGCTTAAAATTCTTTACCATACTTTAAACGACCGTAAGGACACATATTGTGAGCGTGTTTTTGCACCTTGGACGGATATGGAAGAAGAAATGAAAAAGCATGGAATGAAGTTGTTTGCACTTGAAACAGGTGACGAAATAACTCATTTTGATATGCTCGGATTTACTTTGCAGTATGAACTCAGCTATTCAAATATAGTGAATATGCTTATGCTTGCGGATATTCCGGTAAGAGCAAAGGACAGAGACGAGAGCTATCCTATTGTTTGCGGCGGCGGTCCTTGTGCGTATAACGCAGAACCTGTAGCGGATATATTTGATTTCTTTATGCTCGGCGAGGGTGAAGATTCGATACATGAGGTTGTTGAAGAGTATGTTAAGTGGAAAAAGAGCGGTAAGAAAAATAAACGTGATTATCTTGAAGCAATAGCCGAAATTGAAGGTATTTATGTGCCGTCATTCTATGATGTGGAATACAATGACGATAATACGGTAAAGAGTGTTACACCGAACAATCCTCATGCTAAACCGAAAGTAAGAAAGCGTATAATGAAAGATTTTAATGCTACATACGCACCGGAAACGATTATTGTACCGTTCGGTGAGGTTGTACACGACAGAGTTATGCTTGAAGTTATGCGCGGTTGCTTGAGAGGCTGCCGTTTCTGCCAGGCAGGCTATATATACAGACCGTTAAGAGAAAGAAAGCCGGAAAGACTTTTGGGTATTGCGGAAAAGTTGCTTGCGTGCAGCGGATATGACGAAATATCACTGTCATCGCTTTCAACAAGTGATTTCAGCGGACTTCGTGACCTTACGGACGGACTGCTTAAAATAACCGAAGAAAAGAAAATCGGTTTGTCGCTTCCGTCACTTAGAATTGATAATTTCTCGCTTGAACTTATGGAGAAAGTGCAGAAAGTCAGAAAAACCGGTATTACTTTTGCACCGGAGGCAGGAACTCAAAGACTTCGTGATGTTATCAATAAAAATATAAATGAAGAAGATATTATAAATTCAACAAATATGCTTTTCAGAGGCGGTTGGACAAACGTAAAATTGTACTTTATGATTGGACTTCCTACCGAAACTATGGACGATGTTTGCGGTATAGCCGACCTTGCGCAAAAGGTGCTTGAAGTTTACTTTGCAATCCCGAAAGAGGAAAGAGCAAAGCAGATAAATATAACCGTAAGTACGTCGAGTTTTGTGCCAAAGCCTTTTACTGCATTCCAGTGGGCAAAACAGGATACACGTGATATGCTTATCGAAAAGCAGAATACATTAAAATCGGCTATCAAGTCAAAAAGAATACGTTATAATTGGCACGATAATAAGACAAGTTATCTTGAGGGAGTTTTTGCAAGAGGCGACAGACGTCTTAGCGAGGTTATAATTAAGGCTGTTGAAAATGGCTGTAAGTTTGACGGTTGGGGAGAGCATTTTAAGTTTGACGTATGGATGCAGACTTTTGACGAACTTGGAATTGACCCTAATTTCTATACGGCGCGTGAACGCAGTTATGAAGAAGTTCTTCCTTGGGACCATATCGACATAGGCGTTACAAAGAATTTCTTAATGCGTGAAAATGAAAAAGCAAAACAATCTGTAACAACACCGAACTGCCGTCAAAAATGTGCAGGCTGCGGTATTAAATCATTCGGTACGGGGGTCTGTTATGAGTAATTATATATTGAAATATTCGCGAGATGAAAGAGTAAAATATATTTCTCACCTTGACTTTGTGCGTCTGTTCCACAGAACAGTACGTCGTACAGGTATGAATTTTATGTTTTCAAACGGATTTAATCCTCACCCGATTATGATGGTTGCACAGCCGTTGTCGGTAGGTGTGACTTCTGAATGCGAGTATATGAAAGTAGGCTTTGACGGCGATTACAGCGAACAAGAACTTGTCGATACAATCAATAATGCTTTTCCGCCGGGATATAAAATCCTTGCCGCAAAAAAAGTTGAGGGCAAGGAAATTGACCTTACAAAACTTGACAGAGCGGTGTATACGGTTGAACTTGAATATGAGGGCAGTGCGGATATTGAAAAACTTCTTGCACAAAACGAACTCAAAGTAATGAAAAAATCAAAGAGCGGTGTAAAAGAGTCGGATATACGTCCGTATATATATCGCATTGAAAAAATAAGCGAAGATAACGGCATACTTGTGCTTAAAATGTGTATTTCTGTAGGCAGTGTGTATAATCTTAAACCGCAGAGTGTTATTGATGCAATGGAAAAATATTGCGATAATTTCAAAGGCGGTTTTATGAATGTGCACAGAAATTCAATGACAATCGGAGATAAAGAGATTTTGTAAAAATATTATATAAATCAGTTGAAATAATACAGAAAATATGCTATAATAGATATAGTTATTAATGTTAAATAGGAGTGGTTATAATGGTAAACGGTATTGAACACGTTGCTGTTGTTTCAAAGGACACAGCCGCACTTAAAGATTGGTATATGGAAATGTACGGCGGCAGAGTTGTTTATGACAACGGTAAGGGTACATATTTTCTTCAGTTTGCCGACGGCAGTATGATTGAGTTTGTTATGGCAACAGACGATAAAACCGCTGACGTTGAAAAACAGGCAGGTATCAGACACCTTGCTTTTTCTGTAACTCCGGCGGCTTTTGACGAAATCGTTGCAAAGCTAAAGGCTGATGAAAGAGTTGAAGAAGTACACGATGTATCTGAAAATGCAAAGGGATTAAAGACATATTGGTACAGAGATATTGAAGGCAATTTCTCACACCTTATCTATCGTCCCGAACCGTTAATGTAATTCTTTTTTAAGAATTATTAAATTAGTTAATATTTATATTAAATATAAAAATACAAGGAGGAAAAATTTAAGATGAGTGAGTATTTAAACTTTAGTCTTGAAGGTAAAGTTGCACTTGTAACAGGTGCATCATACGGTATCGGCTACGCTATTGCGTCAGCATATGCAAAGTCAGGTGCTAAGATTGTTTTCTGCGATATTAAGCAGGAATTTGTTGATAAGGGTATGGCTGCATATACAGCTGACGGTATCGACGCTAAGGGTTATGTTTGCGACGTAACTAACGAAGAAATGGTACAGGAAATGGTTAAGAAAATCGAGGCTGAAGTAGGCGTTATCGATATTCTTGTAAACAATGCAGGTATCATTAAGAGAATTCCTATGTGCGATATGACTGCTGACGAGTTCAGACAGGTTGTTGACGTTGACCTTAACGCTCCGTTTATCGTATCAAAGGCAGTTATTCCTTCAATGATTAAGAAGGGTCACGGTAAGATTATAAACATCTGTTCAATGATGTCAGAGCTTGGCCGTGAAACTGTATCAGCTTATGCTGCTGCTAAGGGTGGTCTAAAGATGCTTACAAGAAACATCTGTTCAGAATACGGTGCTAACAACATTCAATGTAACGGTATCGGCCCTGGTTACATAGCTACACCTCAAACAGCTCCGCTAAGAGAAAAGCAAGCTGACGGATCAAGACATCCGTTCGACCAGTTTATCTGCGGCAGAACTCCTGCAGGCAGATGGCTACAAGCTGAAGAACTTACAGGTCCTGCTGTATTCCTTGCTTCAGATGCATCAAATGCTGTAAACGGTCACATTCTATATGTTGACGGCGGTATCCTTGCTTACATCGGTAAACAACCGTGATGACAGCTTAAATACGTTTTTAAACCGACGAAAATTTTTCGTCGGTTTTTTTATATAAAAATGAACCAAATGCCGCCCATGACTATCTAACTAATGTACAAACAAAAAGCGCTGATGTTTATACAGAAAGGTAAAATCCAATGGACAGAGAAAAATTTACACAAGAAGTTCTGAAATCAGAGAATACAATGTACCATATTGCAAAGGGTATGCTTAAAAGTGAAAGTGACTGTGAAGATGTTGTTTCGGAGGCTGTTTTAAAGGCATATACGAAAATTCACACTCTTAAAGAAGAAAAGTATTTCAAAACGTGGCTTATAAGAATTTTAATAAACGAATGTTATAAAAAGTTGCGTGAATATAAAAGGGTTGTTTCGATAGAGGACTGTAACAACAGTTTTGAATATAAGGACAATTCAAACTACACCGAGCTTTATAATGCGGTTAAAAAGCTGAAACACAAAATCAGAATAGTAATAATGCTACACTATATAGAAGGTTATTCTGTCGAAGAAGTAGGGAATATATTAAAAATTCCTGTCGGAACGGTTAAAAGCCGTCTGCATATCGGTCGTAAAAATTTAAAGGAGGAACTTGAAGATGAATAAATATGATTGGAAAAATGCCTTTCCGAAACCGAGTGAAAATTTTCATAATAAACTTTGTATGACGTTGGATAGTTTTGAAAAGGAGAATGTAAAAATGAAAAAAGTATCTTTTAAAAAGAGTATCATTATTGCGGCGGCAGTATTGGCTGTCGGCACAGTGGCATTTGCGTCAAAAGGTGCAGTCAATTATGTTATGGGAAGTACATCGTCAAAGCCGGATTATACAAACATTCCCGCTACGGAAACGCTTAATAAAAATGTGGGCTTTTCACCGAAGATTGTCGAACAATTTTCAAACGGCTATACATTTAAAGGCGGACATAACGGAAAAAATAAGTATGTTGACGAAGAAAACGGAACAGAAGAAAAGTATAAATCGTTTATGGCTGATTATGAAAAAGACGGTGACAAAGTTATGTTAAGCGCCGACACTTACGCGGACAGTCATAAAGACCGAGGCAACAGCGAAGTAAGCGATTATAACGGCATAGCAATAGCATATATATCGTATGTAAATAAGGTTGTTCCGGCTGATTATCAGCAGACTGAACAGGATATGAAAGACGAGGAAAGCGGTAAATATGTATTCAGCTACGGCGCGGAGAAGGTTGAAATTTCACAAGTGCAAGGCGTTGAGTGGGAACAGGACGGAATTTATTACAATATTACGGCAATAGATTCACCGCTTGATAAGCAGGGACTTATTAATATGGCTAAGGAAGTTATTGATAATTAATATGTATTTATAAATCAAAAAGGTGTTGCATATTGCAACACCTTTTGATTTAATTATTCTGTTTTTTGCCAAAAATCAACAGGAGTCATATCGTTCCAAATAAACACTTTATCAGGTTCAAATTGAAGTAAAACAGTAGATTGTCCGGTTGTTGTAGGCGTAATATCGGCTAAGTCTGTCAAAATACCGTTTGAATATTTTGCGGCATATCCTTTCATATCTGTCAGGCAACCGATGTTTAAAGCAACATTCTGACCGTTTACGGTTATTTCGCTTGTAGTGTAATATCTTGCATTTGCAAATTCAACACTTGATGTTGAGTTTGCGTTGGCTTGATTATAAATCTGAACGTATGTGATAGGCGATTTTTTACCGAAATCCGTATCAGAGAAATTTCTTAGATTAAGTCCACTTGCTGATATAACTGTGTTACCCGATGAATCAAGGATAGTTAGCGTAACAGTCGCACCGTTTCCGTTGCCGACATTTGTAAAGTTGTAGCGGAAAGTATATGTTTCGCCAAGCTTGATTGTGCCTACGGAAGACGCTCTTGTGTTTTTCCATGCAACATTCAATTCAGTATCAGATTTTTTTGTAAGATACCAACCGCCTCCTGTTTGCTTATCAGCCATAAATCTTACGAAAAATCCTGCCGCACTGTTTTTGTCTGTGTTACCGTTTGCAGGGATTGAGTTGATTTTCACTGTATGTTCGAGCGTGAAGTCACCCGCATAACTGCCGATTGGTGCAGTAAACAGTTTTGATGATGTGCTGTTTGTATTATATATATGGTTAAGAGAAGTAATACCCGGTTCAACAACATATATTGTGATTGTATCGGTTTTACCCAAATATGAAACAGTAAGCGTCTGTTCGCCGATTTTATCTTTATCGATTTCGGAAACTGTGTAAGCACTAATTTCCTCTGAAGTGCCGTCCGAATAATTAGCCTTTACAACCATACCTGTTTTGTCGAACGATTCACCCGGAATGTATGATGTCCTTGTAGGTTGTGTTGTTATGGTTATGCTTGTAATTTTTCTTGTTTCAAACACTTCTTTACCCATATAGAAACCGACGTGCGGAGGTTGGTTGTACGCAGTTTGTTCTGCCGCAACACCGCTGCGGTATACAGGGTCTTGCATAAGTGTTTTGATTTTATAATCTGTCGTATCGGTTGTTGAGAATACTCTAAGAGCCGTTCCGTCACTGGTAGGGTAGACAACTTCTTCTCTCCAGTCACCGAAAAGGTCGGCTTGAAGTGACGGATTTGCTTTTGTGCCGTTGATTGAAACACAATCATAATTTCCGGCACTGAATATATTGCTCATATTACGGCCGTTCCAATCGGTGATATTTGCACCGTTAAGCAAGTTGTCGTATAAATCTCCGTCCCAGAAAATACGGAAATTCATTGAAGGTGTATTTCTGCCTGTAAGTGAAGTGGCAGTTGTGAAATCAGTGCCGCCGTTTGACTGTCTTGCAGAGTTTTTTGCACTCCAAATTTGATAGTATCCGCCGGCACCGACATTCGCCATAACACCGCGACCTGTGTCATCGGACGCACCTTCGTGGAACATAATATTGCCTGTTTCGGCGTCAATAACAGACATACCGAAATCCAGAGTTATGTCATTACCGCTAAGGCTGTTTGTTCCGCTGTCCTCGTGGACTGTGAAAAATTCAAAACCGGTATGTGTAGGGTCGTAGTTTCCTATATGAAGTGCGTCACCGTGCTGTAAATATGTACACCATTTAGGACGGAATTCGTTGTCGTCATTGACTTCCATACATAATGCGCCTGTGATAAATTCGTCTTTGCCGTCATTATCCACATCGGCAACGGTACAGTTGTGGTTGCCGTTTCCGACATATTGATAAGCACCGTCGTAATATCCCTCTTGACCTTTTTGCGTATCAAAACGATAAGTAGGGGATAAAGCTGTACCGTCCCAGCTTATACCGGCAATGCTTGTACGCTGTTTGCCGTTTCTGCCGAAATAGTAGCCCCTTAAATATATTGCATACGGCTTTTCGCCGTCAAGATAAGCAATGTCGGATACAAAACGATTTGAACGGTTACCGAAATCGTCACCGTAATCTACACCGTTTTCACTTCCGCGAGTTGTCGGAAGACTAATAGTGTCCATTGCCGCACCTGTTTCGCCGTTGAATACAGTTAAAAATTCTTCACCTTTGGTAATTACACCGGAACTACTTCTGTAATCGGCAGTTGAATTTTCTTTATCTGTTATTGCTTTAATTTCTTCATCGGTTTGTGCGGCATTTGAAACATATTTGCCCTGTCCGTCCTTTGAACCGAGTGAAGTTTGACATATTACTTCCGATTTGCCGTCACCGTCAAAGTCGTATACAAGGAACTGAAGTGTGTGTGCACTTGAATATACGTTTTTACCGAGTTCAATATCGTTCTTCCAAAGTTTTGTGCCGTCTAATTTGTATGCGGCAAGATGTACCGTACCGGAATATGCAGGTGTTCCTACGTCACGCTCGTGAGATGTCCACTTCACAATTATTTCGTACTCTCCGTCGCCGTCAACGTCACCCGTTGAACAGTCGGCAGGGAAGAATGAATATGTAGCAAGCTTATTGTTTGATGGGTCATAAATTGTTTCGTCATCAGGTTTTAAAAGCGGTATATCAAAATAACTGTTATTGTATGCCGTTACCGGATTGCATTTTTCTCCTTCAACACCGTTTATAACAGGTGCAACACTGTAATTTGTACCAACGGTTGAATCAACATAATTTGTTTTGGTTGCGACTTCGCTTATTTTTTTGCCGTCACGATATACATTAAATGACACATTTTTATCGGCACTGCCGAAAATGTTGTCCTCACTGTCAAATAATCGCCAGCTTAAATATACACCGCCGTCTGTTTTTATTGCGATAAGACCGCGGTCAAGCTTTTCCATTTGACGTGTGTGCACATTTTCATCGGTATATCCTGTAGAAGAATTATACCAATAGTTGTAGCTTACCTGTTGCGTGTTTGTACTGTCAGCATACGCAGACATATTTAAAGCTGCTGCCGATGATATAGCAAGTACTGTCGAAAGTACCATGCATAAAAGTTTTTTCATAAAAATACCTCCAATTCTCCCTTAAATTTTATCATATCATAAATTGGTTAAAATTGATAATTAAATAACAGTGAATTTAGTTTAATATGACGATAAAATTTGTAACGAAAATATAATGAATTTTGTAAAGAATAATGGTTGAAAACTGTTAGTAATGTATGGTATAATGATAAACTGATATAGAGTATTTAAAGTCAGAAGGGATTTTTAATATGAAGAAAAAAATCATGGCGGCTGTTTTATGCACTTCAATGCTGTTTCCGACAGTGTGCGTCAATGCGGAAACAAGTGAAAGCGACATAAAAAGTGCTATAGAAAAAGCAATAGAATGGAAAGCTGATAAGGACAGTCCGTTTTACGGAATCGGATCATACAGTTCTGATTTTTATATTATGGCTTTGAACCGAATGGGTAAAAACTATGATTACAGCAGATATTTGGCTGGTCTTGACGGAGTTGCGGCAGGTTACGGCGAAGAACATAATGCCTCATCTATGCAAAGAACAGTGCTTGCAACGATAGCGTCAGGCGGTGATCCGAGAAATGTCGGCGGACGTGACTTGGTTGCGGACGGTATTTATTACAGAGATAATGTTTCACCACTCGGAAAAGAGGGCGTAGACGGATATTCGTGGGGACTTATTGCTCTTGATTCAAAGAGTTTTGAAACTCCTGAATGGGCATTGTCAAACAGAAACGATATACTTGCCGGGATATTGTCACATCAAAATACGAACGGCAGTTTTGATGACAGCGTGTACAGTACCGCAATTGCAATTACGGCACTTGCACCTTATTACGAAACAAGCGGTGCGTATACGATAACGCAAAATCAGACGGGTTATGTGATTGATTTAAGCCCTAAAGACGCGGTTGAGGACGCACTTAATTATTTGTCGGCAGAACAGGACAAAGACGGTGATTGGGGTGACCTTGAATCAACGGCAATGACTGTTATCGCACTTGATACTTTGGGTGTTAATGCTGACAGTGACGGCAGATTTGTTGCTAAAAACGGCAGTGCGGTAGACGGCTTAATGCAGTATCAGCAAAAAGACGGTGGATTTTCGACCGGTAAGGGAAAGAGTAACAGTGAGGCAACGTCTTTGGCAGTGTGCGCACTTACAAGCCATTTGAGAAAGTTGCAGAATAAAGCGACATTCTTTAATTTTGACGCGAATGATTCGGTTGTGTTTGAAACACCTGCACCGACGAAAGCACAATCTTCAAGCAATACATCAAATAAGACATCATCAAGTACATCAAAATCAAATACGACAACAAAGACAACAACGAAACCGAAAACAACAACAAAGCCTAAAACGACAACAAAACCAAAGACAACGACTAAGGTGACGGGAACGATGAAACCGACAAAAACGGCTTCGCCTATGGAATCATCATCACCAAAGCCGTCTCCGACACCAAGACCGACCAAAAAGCCGGCACTTGTAGGACCGGTTGAGATGCCTGGACCAATGCCGTCATTTGAACCGAATGAAGCACTTCCGCAGGAAGAGGGACATCACGACAGAAAGAGCGGAGGAGCGGCGGTTGCGATTGTAAGCATAGTAGCGGTACTTTGCTTGGCGGCAATAGCGGTTGTATTGTATCTCGGTAAAACAAAGAAATTTGAGGGTAAAGGTATATTTAAGTATCTTGCACCGAAAAAGAAAAAGAAGAACGAAATATATAAGGCAAAACAGCATAGAAGGACAGAACAACACAGACGTTATGAAGAACGTGAAAAGTTTAAAAAACGACGTAAATTTGATAAACGAAGAAGATAAATAAAAGGTGACTGCATTTTTGCAGTCACCTTTTACGTTGCAGGCAACCTTTTCAGCCTTCCATATGCTTGCCTAAAAAACCGGCGGCGGATTCTGCTAATTTTTCTTCGACTTCAGACGCAGTTTCACCCTCTTTTAAAATGAACAAAACAGAGCCGATCGTGTCACCCTCCGATACTATCGGAACAACAACGCCCGCGTTGTATTTTTCAACACCGTCAGCGACTGAAACGGGTTTGCCGTCTTTGTAGCTTACAATGATTTTTTCGTTCATTACATTTTCAAGCTCACTGCTTACAGGCTTTTCGATAAGCTCTTTCTTCGGTAATCCCGATACTGCAATGACATTGTCACGGTCGGTTATACAAGCACCGTGTCCGCTTGCTTTGGCAAGTGTTTCAACATAATTTGCGGCAAAGTCACCAAGCTCGCCGATTGGGGAGTATTTTTTGAAAATAACCTCACCGTCTTTTTCTGTATAAATTTCAAGAGGATCGCCCTCTCTGATTCGCATAGTGCGTCGTATTTCCTTTGGAATAACAACTCTTCCGAGATCATCCCATTATGTCAAGTAGGTGCAAAAAAATTTTTCAAATTCTTCAAAAAGCCCATGAAAACAGATGGTTGAGCCTTTTGAAGATCGAAACCATGCGCCTACGATGTTTCGATAGATTATGTTATTTTAGGACAAAAATCGACTTCACAGCTAAAAGCTATACCGGAGTCATACACCGGCTCCGGCATAACTGCTGCTTCCGTTCTTCACTTCGTTGAACTTCCAAACGATCTCAATGCTTTCTGAGTCGTAGACCAGAACTCGTTCAACTGCATCATAAAGATGCTCTCTGAGTTTGCCATCGGACAAGCCGGTCATTTTCCCGACTGCCTCTTGCTGCTCGGATGCGGCATCGCTCATTTGCTGATTCGCTTCATACAGAGCTTCACTTTCCTCAAGCTGTTCTTTAAGGGCAGCTTGTTTTCTTGTCAGCTCATCTTTGCCGGAAAGATATTCTTCGGCGGTGATCTTCGCTTCTCTGTATTGTTCATACAGGGTAAACTTTTCTCGTCCGCAAGCGTCATACTGAGCCTTGAGCAAGACAAGTTGACGCTGCAAGCTCTCGTTTCTGACTTGTGCAGCCTTTTTCACTTCCGAGGATTCAATGCGTGTGATCTCGATTTGTCCTTTTAAGGCTTCAAGCAGAACTTCCTCCAATTCGGACTTTCTCCAATAAACGCCCTCACAAGGGCTTCCATCATGATACCGATGAGAAGGACAAGCAAATACCGTCCCGTTTGCCTTTTCGAGTTTGCCGCCGCAGTGTGCGCAGTAATAAACTCTATCAGACTGATCATGGGTTACTCTGGCTGTTTTTCTGCGCCGCTGAATCGCCTCATTTGCTTTATCGAACTCTTCTTGAGTGACGATAGCCTCATGTGCATTTTTGCGGATATACCATTCCTCTTTGGGAACACGACGCTGGTTCTTGTCCCGTATGAAGCGACTTTCTCTCATGTGGTTTGCCATAACCCCGGTGTACTTGATGTTTTCAATCATACTAAGGATTGCTCGATGTGTCCACTGGGGCTTTTTGGCTGAACTGCTATGAATCGCTTTTGCCTGAGCCGGTGTCAGGATGCCCTCTGCATTCAGCTCTTTGGCAATCTGAGTGCAGGACTTTCCGTCGATAACATTCAGAAAAATTCTGCGTACCACCGGGGCGGTTCTTCCGTCTATGACAAGCTGATGCTTGTCATCCTGATGCGTTTTATAGCCATAAGGGACGGTATTCACGAACCGTGCCTTTTGCTGCTTCGTTCGCATTGCAGACTTAACCTTCTGCGAAAGATCCTTGCTGTAATAGTCATAGATCAGGTTTTTGAAGGCAACATCCATCCCGATAGTCTTGCCTTCATGCTTTGCACTGTCATAATGGTCATTGATGGACTTGAAGCGGATGCCGAGAAACGGGAAGATATGCTCCAAGTAATCGCCAACCTCAAGATAGTCTCTTCCAAAACGGGAGAGGTCCTTCACAACAATGCAGCTAATCTCGCCGCGCTTTGCGCATTCAATCATCCGCTGGAAATCAGGGCGATCAAAATTGGTGCCGGAAAAACCATCATCGCAGAACTCAATCCGAGGAAGATCGCAAAGCATCGGTGTCTGATCCAGATGACGGTTGATGAGCAAACGCTGAGAAGCGATGCTGTTGCTGTCATCTTTTACGGCGTTTGTCCGCTTATCCACATCTTCCAAGGACAATCTGAGATAGATAGCAATTTGATTTTTCATCATGCGACCTCCTTTCTGAGTCTTTCACAAGTGCTTGTAAGTGCTTCAAACTCGTCCATATAGCTGAGTTTGATTTCCAAGCTACCATCGGCATGAAGTTTCATGCTTTCAATGAATGCGTCTGCCATATCAGCAGAAATCTCGGTTGCGTCATAATAACGCTGAATCATGAATTTCCACTTCATCTCGCCTGTAATCTGCTCTTCGGTTTCCATCTTTGCAGTTTCCAACTCAGAGAGTTTCAATTCCAATGCACGGATGTCTTCTCCGATGATCTCACGGTGATGACCATATTCCTCCTGAGAAAGCAAGCCTTCCTTGAGATCAACATACATTCCACTGAGTAGAGACTGTTTATGAGCCAACTTCTGCTTCAAAGCCCTGATCTCCTGAACAGTGTTGTTTTGCTTGAGCTTGGACTTCTTCATAGCAAGCAATCGGCGGATCGTGCTTTCCATATCGAGAAAGACATCCATCTGCGCTTTGATAAACGCAAATACCGCTTCATCCAAATCACCCTTACGCATCTTGATGTCGGAGCAGCCTCGTGCGCCGTGTTCTGCATAGGTGGGGCATTTGAATGTGAAATAAGCCTTGTCTTTCTTTGTACTGATGGATCGTGTCAGCTTCATGACTGCACCACAATCAGCACAAACGAATTTCTTGCCATAGATATTCACTGCTTTGGGCAGATGATCGTACTTGCCGGAATTTGCTTTCGTGCGTTCCACGGCTTCTTTGTTGATCTGCTGGACTTTCTCAAACAGCTCATCACTGATGATAGGATCGTGCGTGTTTTTCGCTATAATCCACTCATCCGTGGAGGTAATGTGATACGGGATGCCACTGTAAAGGCACTGACTGCCCTTCTTCTGAGCAAGATGACCAATATATACAATGTCATTCAATATCTCAGTGATCTTGTGCTTGTTCCAAAGGATCGTCCGGTCTTTACGATTGTTGTTGGTTACGATGCCGCTGTCAAACTTCTTTTGACTGGGGGATGGGATTCCGGCATCATTGAGCTTCTTGTTGATGCCCATATAACTAACTCCGGCAGCTCTCCACTCGAAAATCTGCTGGACAATCGGTGCTGTTTCAGGATCAACAAGCAGGTGGTTTTTGTTCTCAGGATCTCTGCGATAGCCATAGGGAGCATAATTTCCGATATAGTCACCGCGCTCCATTTTCGCTTGCAATGCCGAAGTGACTTTTCTTGAAATGTCCTTCGCATAGTAGTCATTAACGATGTTGGACAAAGATGCCGAGAGTTGACCTTCACTCGTCACGGTTGCGGTATCATAGGAGTCATTGACCGCTATAAACCGCAGTCCGTAAAAGGGGCAAATCTTTTCAATAAACTGAGAAGTCTCAATGTAATTACGCCCCAAACGGGAAAGATCCTTAACTACAATGCAATCTATCAGCTCTGCCTGGACTGCCTCCATCATACGGTTAAACTCCGGACGCAGGAAATCTGTGCCGGTATAGCCGTTATCAATGAAGATGGCTACCTTGTTCAATCCGGGATGATTGGCAACATACTCTTCCAGAAGTGCTGTCTGGTTCTCAACGGAATCGGAGTCTTTTCCGTTGTCCTCTACGGACAATCTGACATAGAGGGCGGTTTTCCAAATGCGGACGGAGGTATCAACCTGAGTCTGTACCGTGTTTTGCTTTTTGCGTGATACTCGTGCCATTTATACCGCCTCCCTTGTCA